>Ga0213866_10002321_pt1 | contig 13522 bp, 11 predicted proteins | sample PICome_11_FD_160079 | JGI IMG/M metagenome (GOLD analysis project Ga0213866, IMG submission 160079) | Coastal seawater microbial communities near Pivers Island, North Carolina, United States - PICO284 | ecosystem: Environmental > Aquatic > Marine > Coastal | place: USA: North Carolina...
GACTTAGAGAAAAGTTTTGTATCGTCAGAGTCATTCTGACCATGAACAAGAATGTTTCTTAACAACATCACTTGTTTAAAATCGTTCTCTGGGTCTGCAAGAGGTATTGTCACGTTTTCGGTGTCCTGTACTGTGGTTTGAACCATAAGTTGATCTGACCTCAAGGTTGAGATAGGATCAAAGTTGACACCACGTTTAGGAGAGATAATAGGTCTCAAGACTGCATCACCCGCCGACGGAACAACCTTTGCAAAATCATAACTGTGTCCATGTAAAATTCTGTTGAATCCATCTGAATCCACTTCAACTTTTACGATTTTGCCGTCACTAATTGTCGCAGTAAACGATGCACTATCACCATTACCGGTGATATCAACTCGTGGTGTAAATGAGTAACCTGTACCACCAGAGTCAATTGCAATACCTATAATTTCGCCGTGAGTTGCATTATCTTGTAAACCTTTTTGCTCAACCTGTTCCGATGTCGTCGCAGTTTTAATAGTCTGCACCGGCATGAATTCATTTGTTTTGAAAAAGTTTATCTTACTACCGGACATGGTGTAGAGAAATCTCCACACATATCCGTCTGACGTTGCAAACGATTTTCTCTTCGATTGAAATGCAACAGCACTTGATACTAAAGGTTCTACCGTAGATCCCTGTGCAACTCCTGCACTATTTTTACCGGTCTGTACGACTAAAAACACTTCGTTTAAAGAGTTGGCAACGTAAAATTTTTCTTGATCTGGGTTGTTATCATCGTATGCGTTGTAAACCTGACCCGAAGTCCAATTAAATGTAGGAACCACAAACGAAGAATTACTGATAGGTTTAACAAAATGCATTTCATTCCGTGCAACCATTTGATCGAAAAGACCGTCCCTAGAAGAATCCGCTCCAGACAAAGCAATATAATACCTGCCAGGATTTGCGACTGCACTATCCATTTCATCTTTCAATAATTGTAAAAGGACGTTCCGTCCATCGGTTGTTACATGACTCTGTGACATGATTTTACTCTGCTAAGTTGTTTATCCTATTTATAATGAATCGGTAAGTACTGCGGTTGCACTTGATGACCCAGCATCATACTTAATAATATTATTTCTCTGTGGTGTAATTGTCGCTTGGTTTGCCGGTATGGCTTTAATTTTAACGTGGTCACCTGATATGAGACTGATTGAAAAACTTTCGAGTGACAATGTGCCTGCATCTGGATTATATGATCCCACGTTATCCAGTATAAGTTTACCTGTGTTTACACTGAACAATTCAAGAACTGTAGAATCTAATCTATTTCGAAGATAACAGACATCCCCTTTATATCGGAAGTTTTCTGACAATATAATGTAATCTTCATCATCTGGTTGAGCAATTGATGTTGGATAATTAATTGTGTAGTTTGATTTACCCGTTACAGGAACGAATCGATTCTGCATCTTAATGTTTGCACGAGATGATAATACGGATGGATCGGTTTCATCGATCTGTGTTAATAGATTCGAACGTCGGAATGACTGATCAAAATCACCCAAATTGGTGTCGAAGAAACTGCTCATCGTATTCCTGACTCTAGACTGCATAGAACTATTATTCTCAGATGTCAAGTTTTGATTGAACTGGAAGAATACGTTTGCTTCAATAAATGTTTCGATTGGATCTACAAATTCTAGATTGAATGAAACGACAGCTAGGTCTTTGAACAATGCACGGATTGCATCCTTTGTTGTCTGTTGAATAGTCGAATCCGTTGTAGAAAAAACCAATGAAGAAAAAACAGTTCCATACTGTGGTGGGATGTTATCCTCACCACCCCATGATTGAACGTCAGATACCACGTTACCATATTCTCGAAGTATCAACGATGAATAGTCTTCCGCAGTTACCGCTCGGTTCTGTGCTGCATATTGATAGGGTGCGTTCTTTCGAATTGACTCCAAATCTTCTTTTAATGAACCACCAGACGAAAGTGTAGTGGTTGTAATATTAACAATCTTACCACTGATACCCGATGTTGCAGTAAACGTCCGCGCACCGTTCGCTTCTGGACCAACCACGACATCATATACAACTTCGATTTTGTTACCAGATTGTGGAGAAACTCCAAGAGTTGTACCGTTACTGAACGTTACTTCATAAAAACCATTTGGTGTCTCTTTGATAACAAAAATCTTTGACGCGGAGTTGATTGAGGTTGTGCTGTTGATGTTAGTGTATACAACATATGCACTCGTAGTAGTGTCTTCGTAAACTCTGACCTCAACCGTGTCCAAGTCTAATCGTGTTTCTGGTATCACATAGGAAGAATTTTCTGCGGCTGGACCTGCGATGAATGACTTGGTCTTTTGTGTTCCCTCAAAGACTGATACGTTTGTGTTTCCGTTTACTGAAAAGTAGTACAGACCATTACCATCGTCCGATGCTGTCAAAACATCGCGAGTCTTAAATGTGTAAGACTTGTTATCCACTGAGGTAGTAAACTCAAATCCTTTTGGCATTGATACAGATGCGGGTTTACTTCCGTCCGAAGAAAAATCCAAGTACATTCGTAAAACTGCAAATGATGCTGATCGTGAACCGACAGTGTAACCCAGAGACGACGCAAGACCAACAAGAGAAGATCTTAATTGTGCAGTGGATATGTACGACTCATTTAACGCAAAGTTTGCGAGCAGTGCATTGTAGTGTGTGTTGTATGCCAACACATCGAGTAGATTTGACAGACCAGATGCTTCGAAGTTATAATCAGCAAACTGAGACTTTTTCGCAAGAAACAGTTTGAGATTGTTTTTGATCTCGTTGAAATCTAACTCTGTTGACTTGATGGTAGTCGCCATTTTTATTCCTCTTATACGTCTTCTGTGATGAGTACTATTTCGTCTTCTGTCAACAACTGTACTTCATCTGGTACGGTCAAGATTGCACCGTCTATGATATCAAGTTCGTCTGCTCTCAATAACAAGTTACTGAAGGTCAACAGACGTGATCCACTTTCTGTTTTCAAAATCTCATCCGGTTCAGGATCTTTCGTAACCGGTGGGAGAATCGCCGCTGCTGCGGGTGTCTCCGTTAACTTAACACGTAACGCATCGGAGAACTGTGTGTTAACGATACGAAACTCAATTTGAACCGAAACGGAATTGTAATCAGGTGTTGCAACAATCTTTAAATTTGTAATCTTTGCTCTTGGTTCATAACGTTCGATAGCTGCACGAATCTGACCGATCATGAGATCCGCAGTATTCTCATCCATCAACTCGAAGAGTAGACCCCCTAAGTTACCCCCGAAGTTAGGACGATACGGTTTCTCGAAACGATTCGTTAACAAAAGATTCTTGATGGACTGCTTGACCGCAGCGGCATCTGTTTTGCGAAGTATGTCACCGTCACCCGAAGAGTATGTCGGTGCAACACGTGCATCAAGACTCAGATCAATATCAGAATACTCCCGCTCGCGAACGACGCGGGGACTCTTGTTTAGATCTTTATCTTCGTTGGAAAATATCTTCGCCATCAATGAAACCTTTTCTGTTTATTTATATCATTCTGGCAGAATCTCTAACAATTCTGACTTGGCTTGTAATGCTCCGTTGAACGTTGTTTTCAAACCGTAACTATACGATACATCATAATCCTCTGGTATTTCGGGCATCGTGAGAAGAATGGATGAAGTGAGAACCCCACTGGGATCGAAGGTGTCATATGCTAACTCCAGTTCGTTGTAGTCGATGTAGTCTTTCCAGAATACTGCAAGATCAAACGTTTTTCTTGGATCACTTTTACCGTGAACGTCTATTAACTGATATCCAATCCCTCGACCAAATCGACGTTCTTCATTGAAACCTGTTGGTTTCTCTCCTTGATAACCGTCAGCAGTAAAATCTTGATAGGGTTCATAAATACCATCCGACACAATCAATCGATGTTGTGCGAACTCTGGATTACCCAATACAGTATTCATTGCATTAGCGTGAGGAATCAGATTCCGTGCAACCTGTGCACGATCAACTGGTCCAGAAAACGATTCGTTATACAACCGATCGAACTGTGTCCTAGAACCAATCGCACCTAGAAACTTTGCACAGGTGATACCATTCGCGAGTTTTGTTGCAGAAGTGATATCACCCTTTGGGTTATACTGTGGATCAACTAGTATTTTCATTTCTTCTCGTTCACCTTAAATCTCTTACTGCGATTATCCGCTGGGTTGTTACCAATCAACTCAAGACCAAATCTTAGTGTACCATCTTTGTTTGCGGTTCTACCTATGTTCCTTGGAATATTGACCTTAAACTCTGAGTTGAGTTTACCTTCACCCACCAAGTAACTTGTGAACTCTCCGTTCTTGAGATTTGCGGGATCACGTAACTTAGAACGAATCTCAGAAATACTAGGATCGTGACTAAACAATTCTTTGTAGTCATCCGACTTCAAGATCTTGTCTTTCAGTTTATCCGAAACACCCACCGCACGGATACCATAGTTGGACGTTGACAGTATCAACTCTACAATCGATGGGTTGGGTAGGGGTGCAGTTGGTGGCACTGGAATGTATGGCATGATACCCATATTAGGTGTTGGCATTGTAATTGTAGGTGGCGCACCCCCTGTCGATGAGGATTTGATTGCCTTGATTGCACCCTTTGCACCCTTTGCAAAGTCAGAGAATGTCGACTTGATTGCATAGTCTGCATGGATCGCCTCTGTTGCGCGTCCCACAAACGTACCATAGAACGTCGAAAGGTTTGTGTTCTGGCCTGGCAGACCACCGTATGACTTACCATAAAAGTCGTGTGTTGGACTACCGATCGTACCTTTGTGTCCGATGAACGATGCGGATCGACCAGTCACCGATACAGTAGATGCCGCAGCAACCCACTCTTCAACCGCAGTGGTAACTAGATTTTGTCCGGTCAGTATTTCTGTATTCGCTTCAGTGAACATGTTCATGTCACCCTTGGTAATCAGGTATCGATCACCTAATACAGTATCAGAAGATTGACCAACAACCTGTGTACCTCGTGAACCACGAATTGTATGATTCTGATCGCGGTTTACTGTTTTGGTGTGTCGTCCTTTGATTTCCTCGATTTTATCGCCAGCGATATCAAGCTTATAGTCGCCACCGACAGAAACATTAAAATCACCGTCGATACGTAAATCAACATTACCTTTGTAAACAAGGTCACCTTCTCCCTCCACGATTACTTTTGAGTCTCCACCTACGACTTCGACTCTTTGTTTGCGAGTTGATATGAGAACGGAACCGTCTGCACGTAACTCGATGCCTGCACCGGTTCTATGTTTGATTAGTACACGCTCACCACCAGGCGTATCGTCCATCTCGAACGAATGACCCGATGGAGTTTCCTGCACCTGATTGAATGGATAGACTGAGGGTTCTTGATTCGGTAGATCAAGATCAACGTCAAAATCTCCACCGCCGGAAGATAACCGGTTGACTTTTTCACCAGTTGCTGCTTTACTAATACTGTTGTCGTAGAAGTATTCGCGTTTAGGAAACTCACCACTGGGGTCAGAGAAACCATCTTTAGGGATACCCTGAGTAACCTCTTTTCCGATACCCGACTTCAATATACGGGTTTGATATTCGTCGTCAAAATTCGTCATGAGTTTATCTCACTTACAGTAAATGGTCCCTGTGTCAACGGTGTTGTAAACTTAGAATCCTTGTCGAAGTTTGCTTTCACATACGCACGAACATCAAAGCCGGGATCGTTTGCGAGATCGTCAAGATCAGAATGTCCCACGATCTGCCCGCCAGGATATGTATTGTAGAACGCACGACAGAAGTGATCGAACGTATTAAACTGACTACGTGTTAATGACTGCACAGAAATAAAGTCTTCGATGTTTCTTGTTTCGCTTGGTACATTGATACCACCAACAAAGACGATCGCGATGCTGCGTGTGTTGTGACCGTTGTTTGATGTATGAAATCCCTGTAGATTAACTGGTCGACCACGTTGCAACGAACCGTCTCTTCGAATCACGTAATGATAACCGATGCCGTCTATACCTGCCGCAAGGTGGGTCTCGTTGATCTCTTCACTACCAATATTTTTGTTGGTTGGTGTCTCAGTCCAATGGACCACTACCTCCGTGACTTCACGTTTTACGTTACGAAGTTCTGCCTGTAGTTCTTCGACAGACGAAACGTATGGGAATACAGGGTCATCGAGTCCTGAGTTCCATTGTTTTAAGAATGAACCAATAACATAGGGTTCGTCAAATACCGTCTCTTCGATATTAGGTGCGGTTGCACGGGTAATCGTGGTGTCGATCTCTTTTAAGAATGCACGAATCTCTGCTGCGGGTTTTCCTGTCGATTTAAATAATATATCTACCGCAAGATCCAACTCTTGTGCATCACCTTGTGAAAGACTTATAACTCTGTTCACTTGAAAGACACTCAATCTTGGTGCAAACTTCTTGACATCAAAGATGATGGACCCTAATTCAAGAACAGATAAACCCTGAACGATACCAACATCTAGTCCATCCGTAGTTCTTGCTTGTATTAAAGAGTTCTTTTCATCTGCGAGTGCTTGATATCTATTACGTAAGTTCTGTTGTTCGAGAGCATCGTTAAGAACTACACTACCATTTTTCCCTGTCAACTCCGCAAAGTCCGACTGACCAGTAGAGGTTAGATTCTGTTTGATCTCTTGATTTGTTGTCACAACATTACTGAGTGAGTTCAAGGGGTCAGTTTTGATGTTCTTGATGGCTGCCGAAAACTCAGAATCACCTGTGGGCATATTAGTTGCTGTGTAAACCTGATCAGTGATATCTCCAAAGGTTGGACTGGCAGAGTCGGTATCGATTGAACCTGGCAGTGTCATGGTACGGTTGATGTCGGTGATCGAAGACAATTCCGTTTCTAGTTCATTGGTTACACTCGACACCGCAGCAGTCGCAAGAGAGTTAATGGTCGAAGAAGTGAACGCGCCAATCTTACCCTTTAGATCCTGACCCACTTTTAGTAGTCCATCTGGGGATGCATCCATAACACTTTTCTGTAGACTACCTGCACTAACACCTAACCCCGTGATTTGTTGCAAGACGGACGCTGCTGTTCCTGACACACCTCCAGTTGCATCGAGACTAGACTGATCCGGTATCAAGATTCCATCGACCGTGGTAAACGTCACTTCTACCTTTGAACCAAACGCACCGGAAAGACTTGACACCAGTTCGTTGACCGATCCACTCTTGAGATTTTCAATACTCTTAGACGTGTCACTTAACAGACCCTCTGCGGTTGTACTGTTAAGTTTACCCTGAAACTTGTCGAACTTAGACGTTAAAGATTGTACACCACCGACAACCTCGTTGACAATTGCATTCGCTTTTGTTTCTGTTGCATTACTCTGTGCACGTGCTGCATTGGATGCCGCGTCACTGAGATCAACACGATCAAAACCCTGTGCCGCTTTCGTGAGTGTATTTTTTAACTTAGTCTTGTCTGTCATGCAAACACCTCATCATACGCTGTCTGTGCGAGATTTGATGTCTCGTTTGTTGTGAGAAGATAATATTGATTGATGACTTTACTCGCTTCTTCAATGTCAGTTGTGTTTACCAGTCTTCGGTTCGCAGATCCAAATCTGTTTCTCAATTCAAACAATACGTACTGTAACTGAATAGAATACAATCTCCAATCTGACTGTGGTTGGAAGTTCTGCGCGAAGGCGAGTAGACCATTAAATCTACTACCTACGTTGTCTGTTCTACTCCAGTTTGCAATACCTATATTTTCTGTGCTGTCAGTAAATGTAACGAATCGAGACGCACCCTGAAGACCTCCAGTGATTGCCGCCGCCTGTTGCAACGTATAACCATTATCCAAGAAGAACTTCATACTTTGCTGTCGACGAAGTTGAGTAAGTAATCCAAGACTGTTAGACTCATCGTCCTCTTTCAACACATCGGTAACTGAGTTTTGCAAACGTGTAGTTGTCTCTGTAATACCTAACTTACCCAACTGAATATTTGTCGGAAACTCCGATCGTGGAAGACTGCCCATAATCAATGGGATCTGTGATGACGTACCATCTAAGAAAACACCAAACACAAATGATCCTGCAAGTAGTTGCGGAATCTTACCGTAACCCGATATACCACCTTCTGTAGTTGGAATCAACACCTGTGCCCAAGGAAGATCTTTCTCTGGTATCTCTGTGGTGTTTGGGTTGTGCACACCGTTGATACGTACCTTAACGCGTCCTTCTAATCCTGCTGGTGGTTGAGCGTTGATGACTGTACCGAAGAACCATCGGTAGTCATCTCCATAAAACTCTCTATTGATTGGTGTTAGTATATTCATAGTATGAAGTCGCTTGGTAAGTCACCTAGTTTTATCATTCGCGCACTGACATTGTGTGTTTCCCCTGACATGTGATGTGAGAGGTTAGTCAAAAAATAATCACCCGACCTTTTTTTATCAACTGTCTTAGACAGATCACGGTAGTCGCCTGAAGTATTTGGACTCAAGAATATAACTCTCAGTCGTCTGCCGGGAGAAATCTTTTTCTCAAAGAACAATGAACCATTCATAGTGATGTCAAGGGTGTTTCTTTTGAGCATCTGTCTAATGACTTTATTGCGAACCTTGAGTCTCGATTCATACAGTACATTACCTTCGATCAACTGTGACTCATCGTGATAACTTTTAAACTGGTTATATGTATTCGTTGACGTAACTTGGTGTATGAATAAAGAGTCATATTCGTCAGATGGTTTACCTGAGATGACTAGACTGGGATCAAAAATAGATTGAACTGTTTCTTTACTGATCAATTCATTGGTATAAAAGTCTTGCAATATTTCTCGAACTGTGATATGATTGTCAAAGGTTTGTCCTGTACTTGCATCAAGTTGTGAATACTGTGATCCTATTGCACCCTCTTCATACATGGAAAGAGAATCTTCGTTGTCCACCTCCATGAACTGGTTGATCTGATAATAAGACTTGAGTGCTTCTTGTTCTCCCTCAGCACCAGATGCTGCGTCAGTATACCGAAGAGGTAACTTCTCGTTCACCACTGGATCTCTCAATAAATCATCGAGAGCTGATATGTAAAAGTAAGGAGAATACAAATCCGCATAGACATATATTGGTGCGCCCGTTTTACTGGTCATCCTATTCTTCAACCACTGGATTGCTTCGAGTGGACTCAAGTAAGGAACAAGAACTTTTCTTTCTCCTTGTACACTACCGGTAAATCCTGCGGTTTTGATCATCGTCATACCTAAGTCGCGATTACCGATGTCTTCTATCGCATCCTCTAGTCTCGATTCATACGATCGACTAATACACTTGATCGCGTTGACGTATACGTGTTCTTCTACTAGGTCAATAGAAAGGATTTCTGCACGATCGTTTGTCTTCACGATGTCATTGATCTTAGAAAAGAAGAAGGTTTTATTGATGATGGGTAATGTCGGGTCTGTCGCGTCAGCGATTGCCAAAAATATTCTTTCAGTTCCCGTGGTGTTTAGTTCGTTTCGAAAACCAAAATCATCTAACAACACAATACGTGCGTCGATATACTCCTTGTTAATACTTTCATAAAAACTTAGTTCTTGAATGTTGTCTCTGACATCAATAGTAGTACTCTCCGCTTCTGCTGTATCAGAAGAGAGAATGATATCTGCATTGACAATTGTAAAACGAGAGTTATTCATTAATCACCTAGTCGTCTCTTCATTTCTCCTGCGAGTACACCAATACTTTCTTTCTTGATTACTCGTATACTTCGAGACAACTCATTTTGATCAATCAAATAGTCAAGGTTTGTTTTCAAGACTGTTCCCGCAAGGTTGTCGAAGAATTTATCTTTCCACTCTCCGGAGTCTGTCTCATAATGGTGTGTGCCTTCCCATTCGTAAACGGTGTTAGTCAATGACGCACCTAATTGTTGTGCGTCCGCACTATCGGGTGATTCATATGCAAGAGTAACCCCTCCACGAATATCACTATCCGAAGAAATGACGATCTCACCAACATCTAGATTTTTTCGTACCACAACACCCCTTTTACCACTTACAAGTACAGATGTTCCTGTTGGATAGATGTCTGCAAACTCTGCGGCAGAATCGGCAGTGGATAGTTTGAGTCGTGCAACATAGTGCTTAAAAAATTCTGTGGTACCGCGATCAATGAGTTGAGTCGCAGTCATTGGCCACCCCGTTTCTCGCAATCTTGGGTTCATTAAATAAAATGTCCAGTCGTAAGTACTTCTTTCATATAAACGTTCTGACAAAGTATCCGGTCGATCTCCATCACGAATTTCATACTCGATGTACACACCAGCATCGTCACGGTACGTGTCGATCAAGTCAGAGTACTTGTTTAATTCTTGTATCTCGACGGGACTTGTTTCATCACCGAAGAGATACCTAACCGTTGGTACTGTTTCGAAATAATTTGACATTAGAATCCTTTCCTAACTTTACCTTTGTCAAGTGTACTGATTTCTCTGAATTGTAATGAGACATCGACCTCAACAAACTCTTCACCATTGTACATACCCGTGGCAGTTGCGTTAAACGCAGTGCTTACGTTTTCCAAATAACAACGTTGGATATCAAAGCCGGGATTGTTACCGTTTCTGTTTTTGATGTCAATAGTGAATACATTGGGGAACTCATATGCAAATGGTGCGGCACCTTCTGCTAAACGAATCGCCTCTGGATAAACTTCAGTCCGGAAGAACCGAACGATGTTTTTGATCTCTTGTTGTTCCTTCTCATTACGTGCAATCATTTTGAATGTAAAACTAAATGTTCTCATCTTAACACGTTCAAACAATGTTCTTTCGTTCGGGGCAACGGAGACTCGTGTTGCTGCTTTTGCGATGGCACCTGTTTGATCAGTGACGTTACCACCTCCAACTGCACCTAACAATGCACCTGCACCAGTACCACCTCCAATTTTTCCTAGTGCAGCACCAACCAATGATGATGTACCGACAGGTAATGCCTTTGCTGCCGCTTGTGCACTTAGTGCTTTTGCCGCGCCAGTAAGTTGTCCATCATCTGTTGTGAATTCACCAACGTCACCTGCTGCACCCAGAAGACCAACATCTACGACATTATACTGTGAACCGTCACTGTATTTGAGACCACGGAAAAGTGGGAGTGTCACAGATCCAACTGGATTCTCTGCATTAGTATTCTCATAACTTTTTAGAAACGCCTTCGTACTTGAGAGGACACCTTCAGTTTTCTCTTCGTCAGTACTCTCACCATTCCTCGCTAACTCAATTGTCCTTTCTGCTTTTGATCGAATCTCTGTGAGTTTTTCGTTTGCTTCCTTTTTGTATTTGTCAGTGGTCTTTACGTATTGATCAAGAGAGAAAAACGGTTCGATTTTGTGTGCAGTGAATACGATTCTCGCGGGGGCAGTATCAACCAGTCCACCCAATGGATACTGAAAATTACGACTCCGATCTACCTGTTGTTGAGAAGGATTTACTGCAACTGGATTTTCTTCCTCTTGTGCCGAATAGGAAGCAAGAACGCGTTCTTCGTTGTACGCGTCTCCTTGATTTTTCTCTGACAGTTGTGCCTTTCGACGATCGATTCGTTCTTGCGCGTATGGGTTGTATGCCATAGTTATATCTCTAAATAAATGAGTTATTGTAGTTCTATTTATAGGGAAATTGTGGCGTATAAAGGTAAATTCACACCGAAGAACAAATCAAAATATGAAGGTGACCCCACGAATATTATTTATCGTTCTATGTGGGAACGTCATTGTTTTCGATGGTGCGACGAAAACCCAAATGTGAAGAAATGGAGTAGTGAAGAGGTAGTCATACCCTATCTCTATGAGGTTGACCGCAAGTATCACCGTTACTTTATGGATCTTAAAATTGTCTTTAAAGATAAAACAGTACTGGTTGAGATCAAACCAGAGGCGCAGACTAAACCACCCACCGGATCTAAACGCACCAAGAAATATATTTCTGAAGGTTTCACCTATGTGAAGAATATGAATAAGTGGGAAGCTGCCAACGAGTACGCAAAAGATCGCGGGTGGGAGTTTCAGATCTGGACAGAAAAGACTGAACCCCTGAAATCTCTAATAGGTAAACCTTTGAAGAAACTCAAACCCTTACCAAAATACTCTAGAAAAAAGACTAAATAGATACATGAAACATTTAGAAGACATAAACGAATCATACTGGCGACACCTTCGTTTTGCATGGAGTGTTGCATTCGTGTTATTCGTACACGGTTTATTCCCACAGATATGGGTAAACAAGGCATCTAGGATGATGGAAGAGCGTGGCTAAAAATTTATTTCAGAAGGTAGAGTTCGAAGCGTTCCGTGCGGGGATCACACCACGCACACGAGAGTCACGCGCATGGTTCCGTAAACGTGTGCAGAATATGCGAGTCAATCGTAGAGAACTTATGGCGAGTGACCCGATCGAAGAACGCGCACGGTCTGCATCGGGGTCAATGTACATGTTTTTCTACGATGCAAAACATCGAGACACTCTTCCATACTGGGATGCGTTTCCGTTGATTATTGCAGTCGGTCCTGCACCAAAGGGATTCTATGGTATGAACTTGCACTACCTACCGATACCATTACGTGCAAAGTTCCTCGATGAGTTGATGAGTATTACAAATAATAAGAGGTTTGATGAGACAACAAAGTTCAATGTGTCGTATAACTTTTTGAAAAGAGCGACATCCATGCGTTACTTCAAACCATGTTACAAACACTATCTCACCAGTCAAGTGGAAGGTAACCTGTCTTACGTACCACCACCCGAATGGGAGATTGCGACTTTCTTACCTGCCGCACAATGGCAGAAAGGTGGTCGAAGTCAAGCGTATGCAGATGCACGGAGAGCAATCTCATGAGAATACCAAACGTAGATGATCTGAAGTCACGTATTACTGAGGGTAAAGGATTCGCAAACCCTGCGTTATATTACGTGGTTTTACCTACGAGAAATTTAACAGGTCAACAAAAACAAAACGTTGAATTCTTTTGTCGATCTGTTCAGTTACCCACTCGAAATCTATTGACAGTGCAACGAGATGTTCATGGTGATCGGGACATGGTTGCATATGGGTATGCAAACCCTCCAGTGTCTATGACGTTTCGAGTTCTCAACGATCAACTAACTCGTTCATACATAGAGAACTGGCAGAATTCAATTATTGGTCGATACAATGATGCGGGAGAAGGTCACATTAGTGTTGCATATCCGGATGACTACATGCAACAAATTCAAATCTTTCAACTAGACAGGGGACGTGCATTTCCCGGCATTGATGTAAACAAGAACAAAGATCTTGGTATTATCAACACCAACCTCAGTGCAAGTGTCGACATCACACAAACCGGCAGAGTTGTTCATCGGTGGGATCTTTATCGAGCATACCCCACGTCGTACACACAAGAACAATTGAGTGACGATAAGAGGGGTGCGATCAGTGAGATCACCGTTGAGTTTACTTATAAGAACTGGAC
>Ga0213866_10002322_pt1 | contig 13522 bp, 32 predicted proteins | sample PICome_11_FD_160079 | JGI IMG/M metagenome (GOLD analysis project Ga0213866, IMG submission 160079) | Coastal seawater microbial communities near Pivers Island, North Carolina, United States - PICO284 | ecosystem: Environmental > Aquatic > Marine > Coastal | place: USA: North Carolina...
TAATAGATAGAAAATGTGTCACACTACGACACCCAGTCTTTTACGTTAATCTCCTGTTGAATCAGCTTCTAACAATAGATAGAAAATGTGTCATACTACGACACTCGATGCTCGCCTGTTTGCATTGCAATGGACTTTGATTTATAATACAATAATACAATAGCAATAGATAGAAAATGTGTCATACTACGACACCCTCACTCGCTCCGTTCCTTCGGAATGCATTCACCAGCTAAAATAATAGAAAATGTGTCATACTACGACACCACCAGCGTTTGATCGCCTAATGAAATTTCTCATGTTATAACAACAAATAGAAAATGTGTCATACTACGACACCGTGAAAGACAAAGATAATGAATTTGAAAAATGATTTTCAAGAATGTTGGTTTATAAAAAACTTAAGAAATAGCTGTATTTGTACTATGCTTATTTCTAAAGAATATTATGTTTTGGCTAAAATACCTCATAGCCATTTTAAAAACAGTGACCCAAATTGTTTTCACGAAGGAGATATTATTTTTTGGGATGCTATTCAAAAGAAGGCAATTTTACAAAAAGAATTACCCGATTCTCCAGAATATATCGATTTGAAAAATCAATTACAAAAATTAAATACAGAATACAATGATATTATAAACAGCCAATATGAAGCTCTTGAATCAAAATTTAAAAATAATGAGACTACAGTGAATGAAAAATCAAAAGCTGTTATGAGATCAATGGGAATAGATTAATTATTCATTTAAAAAATCATGTATTTTGATTTTTCTTTTGGTATATTTGTGTTGATAAATGCAATAATTATTATTGATATCTATATCATCAGAGATTGAAAATATACATTTCCAATGCCAGAAACAAATTTCAGACTGCCAAATTTTTGTAAATAATTTTTTAATCATTTAATATCTCTTTTGTAAAATTTTGCCTTCGATCATTGGCATGTAGACATAATCATTTTTATCTATGAATTCTTTTTTAGAAATTCTCTTCAATTCTTTTCTGACTTTTTCTACAAGAAAATCTAATTCTTCTTCGTTGGTTGGCTTAATGTGTGCAAGATTACTCCAACAGTAGCCTGTATATAATTTAAATTTATCTAAAGCCAGCAAGTATGGTTGATTGGGAATTTCTGAAATATAAATTGAATACCAATATTTTGTTTTGTAGTTACGATACGTTATTGTTATAAAACATTTTGAATTTCCTGTATTTTCAACGTTGATGTTGATATAAGATTTGTCCCAAAATTTCCATGAAGGGCTTAATCTATGTCGTCCTACCAATTTTTTAGCTAATTTAAACATTTTGTTCCTAACTATTGATGTGCTTTAGAAATTTTTCAATAAGCACAGCAACAAAAAATAATAGCAGCCAAAAAGCACCAAAATAAAATAGCATTTTAAATCTTAAAATAATTGGATATTTCATAGCTACGAATTTTTTAATTGATTTAAACATTGTTTTAAACTTTCAAAGAGTCATCAATAACTTCTTCTTTGTTTGTAAATCTATTCCAAGTTGTTTTGCAACTCGGACATTGCCAATAACTAACACCATCATAACCACGAGGATCAACAATACCGATCAGATGCTTGAAACATTTAGGGTTTTCTTCTGACCACCCATAATGTCCTGCAATTTCTCTGATTTCTTCATCAGTTTTATTTGCATAAAATTTATCACCATTTTGTTTCCTCTTAAGGAAATGTTGATAAATGTCTTCACCTTCCCATTGTTCGCCACATTTAGGACATTGTTTTTCTTCATAAATATTCATGGTTTTTGTTCCTTAAAATAGTTTATTTTACATGATTATACTCTTTTTTGGATTATTTAAAAGATAATTGATTGAAGATCATTCAAAAATTTTGTAAAATCAGGCAAATGGGTCAGAGTTGTTCAAAACAAAAAGGAAATACAATGATTTCACGTCGCAATATTTTAAAAGTTTTCAGTGGTCTACTTGCCATCCCTTTTCTTTCTAAAAAAACAAAGGCAAAAGAACAAAGTTTTGTTGAATATGATTACAACAAAAATTTTAATGCTTGGAACTATTTGCCTTCTAAAGATGGATTAAAATATTTTTCTCTTGAATGTATTCAAAAAGGGAATAATGACAGAACCAAAATTGTATGTAAAGATGCAAATTCATTTGAAAATTGCGAACTGCCAATTCGTGTAGGCAGCATTCTTGGTTTAAATTTAGATGATATTAGACTAATTGTTACAAAACAAGAAAATTATACAATTATGCATATTTATTGTCCTTACATAGAAAAAGAATATCCATATAGTTTTTATTATCTAACTGCTTCTTCTTATGAAAAATTATTTGATCATATTTGGAATTATCTTCAGGAACAAATAAAAAAAGAACACAAAGCCAATTTTTCTCAACTTTATGTTGAGGGCAAATGTAACTTGTGGGAACAAAAGTTAAGTTGGAAAGGAAGTAAATATTAAAATGAAACTTGTAGTTTTTTTGTTAATGACATTACTTGTGGGATTCATTGATAGCAACACTGGTGGAGGAATGTTGCTTGGAGGTGGCTTAGCTACTTATTTATTGAAAGGATTCAAATGAGAACCTTAAAAACAGCAACATTAAATTTCGAAGTGAAAAAACAGGGAAACATTTGGTCTTTCTGGTTTCCTAAAATATCAACACAAGAAATTACTGTTTACAAAAAAACAAATGAAATGGATGATGCACGTGTTACTGGATGCAACATATTTTTTCGTGCTGTTTCTCCAATTTCAGGTAAAGAACTTTTTCTAAGATTTATCTATTCTAAAAACCAATATTGCTACAGAATGGAAGATCAATCAATTCAATACACAATTCCTAGAGACCAGTTATACAAAGCGTTTGGTTGCATGACTGCTAGTCAAGCTGCTGACTATATGTGCTCTAAAGTTTTTGGAGGCAAATAAAATGACAATCAATATGACACAAGAACTAACATTTGAAACAGATGATTTAAATTCATTTGAATTGATGTTGAAATCAGCAGTTCGTGTATTGTTTCCAAAAAGTAAAGGTCAATATATCAATCTTCACATTAAAAAAGAACATCCCGGTTTTTGGGAAGATGGCAAATATGATAATTATGAAAATGGTCCTTCAATTCTAGACAAAGGCTCTGATAAATATGCTCTTTTGGAGCACAAACAAACATATGGTGGAGCTTTCTTTGTAAAAGAAAAACAGACTTTTGGCAATAAAGATGAAGCAGCAGATGCTTCAAATTCCTGCAAAAAAGAACCAAAGCCAAAAAGACTTTGGATTGCTACTTTATCAGATTATGCTTCAGATTTTTCTCCTGAAGATACTAGTTGTGCAAATCATAAAAGTCTTGTTGAAAAATCAATGAAACTTATGAGAAAGTTCCCAAGACAAAGAGTTTTTGATGAAATTGGAAGTGGGAGACATCATGGGTTTAATAGTTTTGATGGGAGTATCGGAATAGCCTATAGAATGGAATATGCTCCTATGGGCGGTTGGAACCTTCTTTATCTAAGTGCAACTCATGCATATTACGGAAAGTGAAATGAAAGAATTTAAAAAAGGTGATTTGGTTAATTGGCACTCAGCAGCCAACAATGTGTTTTGGTGCATTGTTATCAATAAAGTTTATCCAAATCAATATCGTTTAATTAGTTCTGGTGGAAGCATTCTCAACATTGATGAAGAAAGAATTGAAAATACTAACATCAAAGATGTTGTTGAAAACAACAGAAAAGCTTGGGGATGTTTGCCAAGTAGAACTATTAATGAGATAAAACAAATTTATGCAGGTTTGGGCATCGTTTGTCCAGAAGAAATTATAAATTTAGAAAAGGAAATTGAAAAATGATTATCGCAGTAACAGAAATTATCCATGACTATGAACCAAAAATTGCTTTCTATGATACAGATTTGTTTGATATGAGCAGACATGTAGAAGAAAAAGTTATGGAAGCAATCAACAAAGGGAAAACTTGGGTCAGCCTTCAGCTTTTTGATTGGCATCAAAATCCTAATAAATTCCCTGACGAATCATACCTTAATTTAGATCAGGCAGCTAAACTAAAAGATGTTCCCGAATCTTTAAACAGAGCTATCATTTTATTTATTAATCTAGAAGGCTAATGTCTCTATGTTGCAACAAGAAAAAAGAAACTAATTAGAATATTTTTTTATAATATCTGATTTGATCTTATTTTCATGATCTCTTTTTTCTTGTTCTTCTTTTAATATTTTGTCAAATTCTTCACGTAAATTATATTTAGCAATTAGATAGTTTATTGGTAAATATGGTGTCTTATCAAAATAGTCATAATAATAAATATGAGAATGAGCTTTTTTTGACCAAACTTTAATGTCCCATTTTCTTCTTATGTCGTTGAATTCTACTTCAACATCCAATTCTTTAAAGTCAAAATTAGCTCTAGCACCATATAAATAGTTCTTTATTTTGACTTTAGGAACTTCTTTTTCAAAAAGCCCTTCAATAAAATCTAAATAGCTTTCTTCCCAAGTTCTTTTTTTTGCCTTTTTAGATTCTGATTTTTCTTTTTTCTTAAATAGATTTTTTATAAATTTGAACATATTTTATACTTTTTCTAATTTACCTATGGTCTCTAATACTTTTGAATCTGCTCTTTTTGCTTTATCATATGTTAAAATATAACTACTTGGATACTTAGAAAAATTAGGAAATAACATTACATGTGCATTTGTAAATTCCCAAATTTCTTTTTCAAGAAAAGGATTAATTACTTCTAGTTGTAATTTTTCAAATTTGCCAACTATGTTTTCTTTATCGTAACTACAAGTAGTGAAGGCTACACTAGACCACATTTCTTTGTTTAACTCTTGTTGAGATATTTCTAATGATGGGCGAATTATATTTTGAATTGTTATTTTTTTCATTTTTCTCTTTCTAAAATTTCATTTGCTATTTTGACCATTGATTCTGGATAAGGAGCAATATGAAGAGTAATAGTTTTTTTATAGCTAGTTTTATTCATTAACTCTTGTAAATCTACGTCTGGTTCACCATTTGATTTAGCACCATATTTTTCGATTAAGTAATCTCTTACTGTTCTATCTGCCATTTTATTTCTTTTCAATTTCAAATTTTAGTTCAAAAGGACTACCCATAGTTATTTTATAGCCCACATAGGGTATAGGAAATAAATAAAGAGTTCTATTCTTTTTGTCCCAATAATACCCAACCCATCCATCATACCAAACTACAAGATATGTGAATTTTTTATTAAATAATACGCTATACAACAATCCTATACAGGACCACAATATGAACCAAAAAGTAACAAGTTTAATAAATTCAATCATTTTTTAATCTTTAATAATATTTAAAATTTCTTCTGTCAAAGCAAGTATCGTTTCTCCTTCAGATATTAATTTTTCTTCTTCTTCTTCATCAAAGCAATTATCTAAATCATTTTCTAATTTTTGTAATGAATTAAAAGCTTTTGATAACGCTTCGGCCCTTTTTGTTATATTACTATCATATCCGTATTTTTCTTGAATATTTTCTAATATTCTTTCAATTTCAGAAGACTCTTCTTCTCTTCTAAATGCTGTTTCTGGATCGTACATTTAAACTCCTAATACTTTTATTAAATCTAATACTTTATTGCCCTCTGGTCCTCTAAGTAATATTTGATTGTTTGGATAAAGTTCATCTGTCCATATTTTTCTATCATTCCAGCAACCATCTAAATAAGCACCATCAATAATAGAACTTTTAAAGAAAGTTGTTTCAAGAAAGTTAGGAGTAAGCTTGAATAATCTTGATATTTCCTTACAAGTAACTAGATCTGTAAAATTATAAGAGTCAATAATAGCAAATAAATCTTTTAAATTATCTTGAAGCTCATTGCATTCAATTACAATTTCACCTTTTTTCGCTGTAGCTCTCCAATTATGAATTTTATTACGACTAATTGATCTTTTTTCTGGGAATTTGTCTTTTTTCTCTAAACGATCTAGAAGATCATTCAAACGATCTTCTAAAACTTTAACTCTTTTTTCAAGTTGTTTTCTTTGACGAAGTGATTCACATTTTTCATAATATTCATTTACATTTAATAAAGCACAACTAGGCAAATAAAGTCCTAATTCTTCAATTTCTTCTGAATATTCGTTTTTTAAATTTCTCATTTTTAAATCTAAAGTGTGTGCATTAAAGGATTGCATTTTTTGCCTTTTAAAATTTGTTAAATTATTTTTGTCATTATATAATAATAACTATTATATGGAAACACATAAATTAAATTTGTTTGATTTTGGTCCACTTCATGATTCAAGGAAGGAAATTGACCAAACACTTAGAAATCTTCCTTTGCAAACTGGCGATATACTTTATAGAGCAAGTAATGCAAAAGGACCACTAGGATTGCCTTTTAGTAGGTTAGTAGGAGTTATCACAAAAAGTGCTTATTCTCATGCTGCTATCGTTCTTATGGATGAAAATGAACCACTTGTTTTAGAAGTAAATGATCAAGGTACACTTAAATTAAGATTAATTGACTGGTTAGACACTTGCTATACAAACCAATTCTCTGTATTTCGCCTTAAGAAAATAGACGATGAGTTAAAATCAAAAATAGAAAATGAAATTCAAAAAATATTTCACGACGATCCAGATTATGATTTTACTTTTTCAGATCCAAATAAATTTTATTGTACAGAAGCTGTTTCTTATATTTACTCTAAAGTTGGCACGCCTCTAGTAGAACCAGAAACAATTAAAGAAGTAGCTAAACCTTATGCTTATTGGATATTGAAAATAGGTAGTTGGCTATTTTCAATATTTTCAGATACAGCTTTAAATTTTAATCAAAAAATGTATTATGTAGGCAATTCAAAAAAAGGTATGATGAGTTCATCTAAAACTTATGAAGTTTATAGACATAATTAATTATTTTTTCACCTTTTCGCCACACCAAGGACAATGTTTAATTTTGATATAACCACCACCTAAAGGCAGTGGAATTCCCCACTTATTTCCACCATACCATTCAATGCGAACTTCATACTGACAAGATTCTGTTCTTGCTCTGAAAGATTTGCAACATGCCTTCCATTTTTTAGGGACTTGCTTTGTTCCTTCTAAACATTCATCTCCAGTAACACCGTGTATCATATCAATTCTCTAATTTCTTTAGCCTTTTTGGAACTTCATTATATTTGTTCCCAACTGCTTATTTCTTCCCAAGTGCCCATTACTTCAAAATATTCTTTGATAGGCATCTTGGCTTCTGATGGCTTAATTTCATTAACTTCTACATCAAGTTCATTAAATAATCTTTCCATATATTCACGACGATAAGAAGCATCATTGTTGTTCCAAGCAGCTAATAACTCCATATGTTCGCCAAAGAAAAAATCTGTTTCGGCAAAATTAGTGTGAAATATTTTTCTCATTTTATTGTTCTTTCTAATTCTTCTTTGTTTTTAATAAAATTCATCCATCAATAAGCTTTAATAATTTTTTTCCAAGATCTTTTGCATGTTCAAGACACATAATGGTTGATACAGGACTAGTTGATACAGGACTAGCAGATCGTAATATTGTAGTAAATTCAATTACAGTGGTGTCTTTTGGCAATCTAAAATTCTTGGTATGTTCTTTTATTTCTGGTAAAGTCCAACTTTTATCGTTTGAGAATTGGCTCCAATAAATATCTTCACAAATAGGACAAATAGCTAAACAATTTTTGGTCTGCCGCTTTTCAATTTTCATTTCCAAACAAATCCTGCAAAGGTTTGAATTTTAATGCAAATGCTTTTTCTACAAAAATTTGCATCTTTTTGTCTGTATTTAATTTGTTAATAAATTCAGAATCTTGATTATTATCACATTTTTCAACGAATGATACAAGGTCATTTTGAATCTTTTTGTCCGTAATTCCACATTCTTTGAAAAGATTTTCATACATAGCTATTCTCCTTAAGTTTAAAATAGTGTGTTTTCTATTTATATGGACATTTTCATGACATATTTCTATTGCATTTATCTTATAATTTAATAAAATCATGCTTTAAGATTAAACATATTAGGTGAAAATAATGGTAATTGAAAGATATGGACTTAAAAATTTAAATAAAAATTTATATAAAAAGGTAAAATTAATGGATCTTGCTAAAATCAGTCTTATAGAAGAAGCTAAACTTTTATATGAAAAACAAAAAAAATTGAGTTGAAACTTAAACAAAAAGAATTAACTCAAAAAATAGATGCTGAAAATAAAACAAAATTTCTTTACGAGCAAATTATTGTTCCTTTTGCTGAAGAAGAATTGAAAAAAGATTTTATAACTAAATGTTTTCCTAAAAGAAATATAGTTGAATGTTATTCAAAAGAAGATGGCTTTTTGTTTGCTCTGCATTGTCGTCCCATATCTAGTCCTGCTGGAACTTTTTTAGAAATTAACACAAGAAACTTTAGTATGATAAATTACTATATTACTAGTTATAAAGTTTTGAATGCACCAAAAGATAGTAAAGAAGAAATTGTACGATACAAAGAAAAAATTAAACAAGCCATTGTTCAATATTTGAATTTTAATTATTTGAAAAATAAAGAAAATAACAATCAATATGAAATTTTATAAGGAATATTTAAGGTAATTAATGGAAATTTTCCCTAAAGATACAAATATATCCTCAAGAAAAAAAGTAAAATTTGGTATAGATCCTACTTCACCAAATCTTCATTTGGGACATTTCATTCCTTTACGCCTTGTAAAAAAAATGAAAGAAGAAGGACGTTCGGTTACTATTGTTCTAGGAACGTTGACTGCTCAATTAGGCGATCCTTCAGGACGTGATGTTACTCGTCCAATTTTATCAGAAGAAAAAGTGTTATCTAATGCAGAAAAAATTAAAGATCAAGTTAAAAAAATATTAGGAGAGGAAACTAATTTTTGTTTCAATCACTCCTTACATCAAAAAACTAATTTGATTGATTTCTTAGTACAAACAGCTTCTAAATTTACATTGACTCATATGATAAGCAGAAATGCTTTTGCAAATAGAATTGCTAAAAACCAACCTATTTCAATGCATGAATTAATTGTTCCAATGTTACAAGGTATGGATTCCGTTTATTTAGAGTCTGAAATTGAAATTGGTGGACAAGATCAATTATTTAATTTTCAAATTGCTCGTGAGCTACAAGAACATTTTGGACAAACACCACAAGCGTGTATTATGATGCCAGTAATTAATGGAACTGATGGACGCAAAATGAGCAAATCTTTTGAAAATTGTATTTTCTTAAATGAAAATCCAAATGATATTTTTGGTAAAGTTATGAGCATATCAGATGATGTTATGAAAGAATGGTTTCCATTATTGACTGATATTGAATTTTCAGATAAGATGCACCCGATGGATGCTAAAAAAGAATTAGCTTTCTCAATCATAGAGCAAATAAAAAATAAAGAAGAAGCAAAAAAAGCTTTAACTTTTTTTGAAAATACAATACAAGATAAAAATTTACCAGAAGAAATTTCTACAATTACTGCTTCTAAATTATTAGAAGGAATTCAACAGTTAAGAAATTGCAGTAAAACAGAAGCTCGTCGCCTTATTAAAGGCAGTGCTGTTAAATTAGATGGTTTGACTGTAAAAAAAGATGACAACATAGAACTTTTTAATGGACAGCTTTTGCAAGTTGGTAAAAGAAACTTTGCTAAAATTATAACATAAAGGAAAATAAAAATGAGTATTTTAACTTTAGTAAACAACATTAAAGATGCTTATAATGAAGCAGAAAAAAAATCTAATGAAAAAAACTTCCAAAAAACAATCAAAGAATTGTATGACAATGTGGTAAAACCAATAGCGGTTGAATTAAAAGAAGATTTTACTGTTAAATATTATGATGATTTTAATTCAATTGAATTTTATGATCATAAACATAAAATTTTATTTTGTTTACAAGCAACAAAAGGCATAAACAAAAAAGGATGGCCATCACCTGTTGTTGCTTTGTCTGCAAAAAATTTTAAAAAAGAAAATTATAACGATGATATTCATTCTGTGATTGCATATGATCAATACGAATCACTTAAATTTTATTCAATTACATATTCAATGAGAATGGCAATTGCAACAGTATTGTTAAAAAGTTATTTAAAAAAGGAAAAATAAATGAACCAAAACGAACAAGATCCAATGCCTTTAGGTGATCTACCAAAATATTTGCAGGAACAAAGAGAAAATGGCACCCAAGGTCCTGCTCCTGTAGTTGGCATGGGCAACATAGTGGTGCCACAAAAAAAGAAATCATGGCTTCCATTTGCTGCAATTATGACTGTAGCTCTCGGTGCAGGTGCCATTATTGCTTATGAAAAAACAACAACACAAGAGTTTACCGTAACTGTGCATAGCGATGATGGAATCAAATCAATTCCAACAATTATGGCCGATGGTGGAGCAGATATTATATCACTTGATCAAATATCAGATACTGGCTATAAAGTTAAAGTCAATACACGTAAAAATAAAAGATCGTTTCTTGATTGGTTACGTAAAAATAAAAATATCAAAAAAGTAGAAGAATGAAAAACGAATCAGAAAAAGAACTGTCTATTCGCATTCATTATGACTGGATGAATAAATGTCGTACCTGTAGGTTTTGGGATGGCAATCGGGCTGATATCCTTTTTAGAAGTAAATGTAATCAAGAAAAATCACATTTGTTTGAAAAAGAAACAGGCACTGAAACCTATTGTGATCAATGGGATAGTTATGATTTAGATACCGCCTTAGAAGTGCTAAATGGTGATTGGAATCATATACATGGAAAAATAAATTAATGAATGAAATCAACAAAAAAGATGATGATAAATCTATTACAAGATCTAAAGTCTTAGCTGTAGATTTAGAAAATTTCCCTAAAGCTTACGTTGCTAAAATACTTTCAGAACGAAGACCACCCATTACAGATGAAAAAACAATTAATGATCTTACTCAAAAATTACTTGGCGAAGAATCAAATGATGTTCATGGCGAAGTAATTAAAGAAATGATGGAAATAGCAGAAGCTGGTGATCACTTAGAAATATGGAACTGGTTTCGTAATCCTCTTGCTTCTTCTGATGGATTTCAAATAATAAGAAATGGTGAAGTCATTTGGTCCAGAGCTTGGAGAGTTTCTTGATGTCATATATTAGAAATGAAAACAAAGAAATAAATATTAAATCTTTTTTTTCTGGAATGATTCCAAAAATTTGTCTTCTTGGATATTATGGTCGTGCTGGATTCAAATTAAGTAAAGAAACATTTTTTGTAAACAAAGGATTGGGATTATATTCATAGAAAGATTCAATGATGAATGAAAATGATTTGCCACCATTAAGTATTAAATTCAATAATCAACAATTTGTTGTTATTGACTATTGGTGGGAAAATAACGATTTTGTTTTTACTACAGAAAATAATGAATCGTACAGATTTTATAATGCATATATTGCTTCTGTTGATTTTAATGGACTAGACTGCACATCTAGTGAAATTGTAGAAATGTAGAAAGATTCAATGAAAATGAAAAATCCTTGGCTTGACAAGAAAAAAGAACCTTTTTAGTTTTCTATCTATGAATTGGTTGTTCAACTTTTATGGAATCGATTGGATTATATTTATATTGTTAAGCATTCATATCTGGATGCTTGGTAATAGAATGAAAGCAGCCTTTATTTTAGGCATTGTTGCTTCTTGTTTTGGCATTTTATTTGGTATTATTATTGACAGTTTGGCTACATCAATAATGAATTTTTCTTTTTGTATAATGCATATTAAATCTTATATTAAATGGCATAATTATGAGAAAAAGGAATAAAATATGAATTATCAGAAGATCTTTAAAGAATAAAAAATATCTGATTAATAGAAATAATTTTCTTACATTTGACAAATTTATGGAATTTGAATGTTTATTTTAAAAATTAATCAAGTATAATCAATATAATGTTTGTTTAACCAAAAGCTTTAATGGAACAATAAAATGAAGCTGGATCTGAACGAAGAAGAATCAAGCTATAGTGTCATCAAAAAAACAATCAAAGCTCTCAAAAAAGGAGAGGATATTGATCATATCATTTCTTGCCTAGAATCTTTTGTAAAACCAAAAGATAAAATAATGACAGAAATGGATGAGCTTACCATTAGAGCTAGAAGAGGCGATGATGAAGCAGCCAAGGAATTGATTAGTAAACTGGCCGAAATGCATGATGGTCCTGACAATGATGATGTAGATGAAGCTAGAAAACAATAAACAAAAAGGAAAATTACAATGGTAAGTCGAAGAGAATTTGGAGTTGTATCAGCAACCGTTGTAGGTGCAGCAGCATTAGGTAATGTTGACAAATGCATTGGAAGCATTAACGAGGCTGATTTTCAGAGCAAATTTTTGCAAACACAACTGAAAGCAGTCAAACAAGATGTATATGCAATCAAACATATTAAAAATCCATCTGAACAAGTACAATTAGAAGCAGTTAAACAAAATGGACATTTAATTCAATACATTAAAAATCCCTCTGAACGAGTTCAATTAGAAGCTGCTAAGAAAGATGGATTTGCACTTCGTCATATCGACAATCCTTCAGAACAAGTACAGTTGGCTGCTGTTAAACAAAATGGATATGCAATTTGTTATATCAAAAATCCATCAAAACAAGTACAATTGGCTGCTATCAATAAACATGTATGTGCATTTACACATATCAAAAATCCATCAGAACAAGTACAGTTGGCTGCTGTTAAACAAGATGGATCTGCAATTTATTGTATCGATAACCCATCAGAACAAGTACAGTTGGCTGCTGTTAAACAAAGTGGATCTGCAATTTATCATATCAAAAATCCATCAAAACAAGTACAATTGGCTGCTGTTAAACAAAGTGGATCTGCATTTAGATATATTAAAAATCCTTCAGAACAAGTGCAGTTGGCTGCTGTTAAACAAGATGGATATATGCTTAAGTATGTCAAAAAACCCTCTGAACAAATTAAATTAGAGGCTCTTAAACAAAACGGACATATAATTCAACATATTGAAAATCCATCTGAAGAACTTCAATTAGTGGCTGTGAAACAAAATAAATCTTCTATTGTTTACATCCAATCACCAACACAGAAAACTAAAGATCTATTTTGTAGTCTTGCATAACAACTTATCGTTGAAATATTTTATAAGGAATTAAATTATGGTCACACGTAGATCAATGCTGAAAGCTTCCGTTGCAATTATTGTAACACCATCCTTAGTTGGATTGGATAATTTAATCGCAGCAGAAGAAAATACACCGAGACCAACCACCAATTCAAAAGGAGTTGTAATTGGGACAGAGTGGGTCAATAAAGAAGGCAAAAGACATCGTGTTGGCAAACCTGCTGTTGAATTTACCAATGGTGATAAAATGTGGTATCAAAATGGTAAATTACATCGCACTGATGGACCTGCTATTGAAACCGTAAATGGCAGTAAAGTTT
>Ga0213866_10002323_pt1 | contig 13520 bp, 4 predicted proteins | sample PICome_11_FD_160079 | JGI IMG/M metagenome (GOLD analysis project Ga0213866, IMG submission 160079) | Coastal seawater microbial communities near Pivers Island, North Carolina, United States - PICO284 | ecosystem: Environmental > Aquatic > Marine > Coastal | place: USA: North Carolina...
AATGGAACAGACACGCTTATCGGCTTTGAGCGTATCAGTGGAGACCGCTTCGGAGCCGATCTTGACTATGTCAGAAGCTATAGCGACGGCTCGACATATTATGACGTCCGCAGCCAAGGCGTAGAAAATGATATATTGGTGGCATCGGATGCCATTGTGTCGTCGATGAACACATTGGCGGATGATAATGATAATGTGGAGATTCAATACCAGCCGCAATTTGGCGATATTGTTATCGGCTCCTTTGCTGATGGAATCCGTGATCGGCTTGACCTTTACAACATTAACCCGAATGAAGTCGGCGTAAGCTCGCGCGAAATTGAACAATCCGCACTGACCAGCACAGATTTGGACGGCGATGGGTCAATTGGCGCGCAAGATGCGGTCATTGCCGAATTGATAAATAAAAAACTGGCCCTGACGGGCGCAACCTCAGTCGTTCAAATTACGATTGAAAATCAATTGTCTAGTGATGGCCCTGTGATTGCTTATGGTGTCGATACGCTAAATATTGGTGGAACTAATTATAATTCCACTGTGCAAATCAGGCGCGATTCCGATGGTAATATAAACGATATTGATGGCACGCCTCTTAATGATGTGATTATTGGCGATAATACAAATAATTACATAAGGCCCGATGCCGGAACAGACTTTATCGACGGGATAGCTAATGTTGCGGTTGAGGACCAGTATTGGACGCCTCGCGATTATCTGCGCTTCGAAGGGGTAAATTTTGAACGGGCCGAGTTCAATGCTGTTCAAGTAGTGGTGAATGCTGACGGCACGCCTGGGCTTGATGCTGACAAGAAAATCCAGATTGTTGGGTATTCGGGCGAAGCCGCGATTGATAGCGCTGATATTAGCTTTGCTGCTTCGGCGGATGCAGTCACTTTGGGCGACGGGCAGGAACTGGTCGCCGCCTCCATGGTGTCAGACCGCTTTGCCGCGTCTGACAGCTCCTATTTCGGGGTAAAAATTGTCCGCAATATTGACGGTGTATCCTTTGATGACCGGTGGCTTGACTTAAGTGTCTATGAAAATGTTCGCGAAGAAACTTACGGCGCAAACAATACGCCATATAACCAGCGCGATTTATGGGGCACTATTCTTGATGATGTCATGCTCGGCGACGGGTCACTTGATGGTGGCGCGCGCGACCGGCTTGAGGGCCGTGACGGCAATGACCGTCTGAAAGGCGGCGCTTGGGGCGATGAGCTGATTGGCGGCCTCGGTGACGACATTATTGACGGTGGCGCTGACGGCGTATCAGGTGATGTTTGGCGTGATTTGGATGTTGCCAGGTATGATGACAATGCTCTGGTGCGCTATACGATTACCAAAGTCTATGTGGCGGCCGATTTTGATGCGGCGTCAGACACGCCGGTGATTTATGACCCGAGCGGGACGATTGAAAGCGCGGGTATTTTCACCCTTAATCAAGACGCAGCGGCTTATGAAGCAGCCAAGGATTCCCTGAAAGCGGCCTATCTTGTGGTTGATGCTTTGGGGGCCGAACTTGGCGGCACGGGCCATGACCTTGTGATTGATGTTGAGCGCCTCCAATTCGCCGATAATGAAAATGTTGATCTTGGTCTGCGCATTGAGCGCAATGATTGGGACAGTAATCGGGCAGGCTATGAGCGCGTCAGCATTTCCGGCACCAATGAAGCTGACGATATTCGCGATTATGGCAATGGCATTGATTTTGATGGCGATGGCAATACGGATGATGACCTGATTGCACGCAAGGAAATTGATGGCCGCGATGGTGATGACATTATCTTTGCCTATGGCGGTGGCAGCCGGATTATTGGCGGCACGGGCAGCGACTTTATTGATGGTGGTGCCGATGGCACATCCGGCAATAGTTGGGATGATGAAGACCGCGCCGTATTTTCCGGTAAATCGTCGCGATACAGCCTTGAAGGCACAACCAAACTTGACCCGGTTCTGCAAAATCTGGCGCAATCTCTGGGCGTTGATTTGGGCGCCTATGCGGATGACCAGGAATTTACCCTGGTGCGCGACGAGGCGACCGAAAATGGCGATGTCGACGTGCTGGTCAATATTGAGCGCATTGAGTTCAGCGACCGAGATTTCTCGATTAAACCCTCAATCTGGATTGAGCGTGATGCCGATGGCAATGAATTGCGCCGCAATATTGAAGGCTCCATCAAATCCGATGTTCTCGTTGGCGGTCAGTTTAATGACTGGATTCAGGGGCGTCAGGGCGATGATGTGATTTTCGCCGGTGATGGCGGTGATGATATTAATCCGGGAGCTGGCACAGATTATATTGATGGTGGTGCCAATAATAATTATTCGGATGACATTTATTGGAATCCGACCGACACAGTGCGCATTGATTCCAGCTTCGACAATTTTGAAGTGGCCAAGGCGCAAATTCTTGTTTCAACCGGCACAGGACAACCAATTGTTGGTAACAATGGTAAGTGGACAATTATAGGTTATTCAGGCGAAGCTGCCTTGCTGAGCGACAAAATTAGCTTTGTTGATAGTGCTGACGGGCTGACTTCTGATACAGTGTCCGCCGTCGATATCTATATGATTTCTGACAACCGCGCGCCGAGCGACAATGCCTATAAGGGCGTAAATATTATTCGCAATGTCGAAAACCTGTCTTTCAATGATAAATGGGTACAAATCGAGGTTGAGGAATATACTAATGAATATACGGATTGGCGTGGTGACACTATCCGTGAATCGCGCCGCAATGGCACGGTCTTTTCAGAGGCAATCATCGGTGGGCTTGGCAATGATTTCATAGAAGGCCGAGAAGGCGATGACTATCTCTTTGGTGGTGCCGATGGTGACCGTTTGAATGGCGGTCGCGGCAATGACATTCTTTGGGGTGGAGCAGACGGCAATTCGGGTGATAGTTGGCGTGACTTGGACGTTGCCGAATACTGGAATGAAAGCCGTGAACGCTTCCAGATTTATAAGGTCAAAGTTGACACTGCCCAATTCGATAGTTTCTCTGCGGGTCAAACGACAACCATTGTCGATGCCTTCAATCTGCTGGAAGACGGCGCTTCTTATGAAGGATACACGATTGCCGACAGCAGCGACGCCGAGCTAACCGATGCTTATCTTGTTATTGATTTCCTTCCAGCTGCGCTTGGTGGATCCGGCAATGACTTGCTGATTGATATCGAACAAATTAATTTTGAGGGTGAAAGTGTTGATCTTGGGCTGCGAATTTGGGCCGATGACTGGAATCAGGATGACGTCCTTGACTGGGTGAGGGTAGAAGGCACGGGCGAGGATGACGATATTCGTGCCTGGGGCGATGAAGCTCGTCTCAATGCAGACAGTGAAATCCTCGGCAAGGCCGGCAACGATATACTGTTTGGTTACGCGGGTGGTGACCGTTTATCTGGTGGCACTGGCAACGACTTTATTGATGGTGGCGCTGATGGCGTTGCACGATATGGTTGGACGCCGAAGGACGAAGCCTTCTTCAACGGCGTTGAGGCTAATTACACGATCACCAACCATGCATATGATGATCCTGTATTGACTGAATTGGCGGAAGAATTGGGTTACGCGGACTTGCTTGCAAGTTATGCTGATGCCGCCCCGAATTTTATAGTTGTTCGCGACAGTAAACCCGCTCAGCTAGGCGGTAGTGGTACAGATATTCTGGTTAATGTCGAGTTCATCGGCCTGCAGGATAATTATCTGCCGCTCGCGGTCGAGAAAAATGCCGATATGCGCACCGATTTCGACTCGGATGGTGATGGGCTATATGATGTCACGGGAGAAAGTGTGGATGATCCAAATGCTACCGCCGAGTATACGGTTTATTGGGTCAGCGGCACGTCAGGTAGCGACCAGATTTCTGGTGGTATCGGGGATGATTATCTGAGTGGCAATGCCGGTGACGATACACTGGTCGGTGACCGAGGCGCTGATTATTTCGAACCAGGTGCCGGAGATGACTACATAGATGGCGGCGATAACGGCGTATTTGAATGGAACCGCGATGACGTAGTTCGCTTTAGCGGCGACTTTGCCGATTATGACATTGGCTCAGATTTTGATGATGAAGGCCGATTGGAAGTTATTGTCACCGATTTGCGCCAAGAAGGGGACGGTGTTAACCGCCTCGTCAATATAGAGCGTATCGAATTTAATGATCAGTCTTTAAGTATTGGTGTGTCTGAGCGCATTATGTATTTGCGCGGCGACTTAATCAATGGCCTAGAAATACAGGGTTCGGCATTTGATGACGTCATAGAAGGTAGTTACCCGACGGATGAAAATGCGGGCGGAGCTCGCGAGTTGGGTAATGATTATCTATCCGGTGAAGAGGGTGATGATATTCTTTATGGATATGCGGGGCAGGATGTATTTGTCGGCGGTCTTGGCAATGACAAGATTTATGGTGGTGAAAACGGGGTTGATGAATTTGGCAATGAAGGCGGTGATACTGTTATCTATTTCCAAGATTATGCCAATTACACAATTGAATATAAAACCTCTGATGGGCTTGCCGCTGACAGCTTCGTCTCGGGCGGTTATATTGTTGTTACTGACAACAGTGATGACGAGTTTTCTGACGGGGAAGATGAAATCTATGGCGTCGAGCGCATTGTCTTTGCTGATACTGAACTGACTTTCGAAACGAAAATTGAATCAATCGATGCCGATGGTGACGGCATTGCCGATATTGCGTCGGTCACAGGCACCATGCAGGACGATGTACTTATTGGCACACAGCTGGATGAAATTTTTAGCGGACAAGGTGGCAATGACGTCATATTTGGCCGCGTCGGCAATGATTTGTTCGAAGATAGCGGCGCTGACGGCAATGATTTATATGTTGGTGGTGGAGGCGAAGACAGACTGTCCGTAGCCTTGTCAGCCGATGCCTATAATGTGGCTCAGACTTTTATCGGGTTTGACGACCAAGGTCAGGTCTTGCGCGATGAGTCAGCTGGCATTGTCTTTTTTGATACAGCAGAAAGCGTTACCGCAGGTGCGACGGCTAAGGCCGCGGTGAAACTCACCAATAACAGTAATGATGAAATCGATGTTGTTTCCGGCGTGGAATATGTTGATTTCAACGGTGATTTGACAGCCCTTTCGGTCTCCGTCGGGCGCGCCAAATTTGCCGATGACGGATCGCTTAGGCAAATTGACGTTTTTGGTACTTTGGGTGATGATACGATAAGTGCCGATGCGCTGGCTGCTTCCGGCAATTATACGACCGAGGCCGCCACTGCAATCATGGCGGCCGACAATTTCATCTTTGGTGGACGCGGCGTCGATGTCATTGAAGCCGGTGCTGGTAACGATCAGATTATTCTGGATACAACCAACGCTTCTGATGGTTCATCGGATACGGTAATTGGTGGCGATGGCATAGACCGAGTTGATCTATCTGGCGATTTGGCAGATTGGACGTTCGGCACGGTTGATGTTGATGGGGTCACCTATGATACTGCAAGCAAGGCTGGGCAATCTATTCGAATGAAAGATGTTGAAGCCGTGAGTTTTGACGATGAAATTCTCAATTTGGTTGTCACCTCAATCGAGATAGATCGCAATGCCGATGGCGAAGCGGATGGCTATCAGATTGGCGGCACATTGAATGGTGACACGCTTATTTCCAATGAGGGTGATTTGCGTGACATTCTCAAAGGCGGTGCGGGTGACGATATTGTGGTCGGCCAAGCCGGTGACGATATTGTTATTGAAGGAGCCGGCAATGATGTGATTGTCGGCGGGGATGGCTTTGACACGGTCAGTTATAATAATGCCGCTGCCGATACCACCATCACACCCGGTGGCTATGTGCTGCGCAATAGCGCAAATAATGAGTTGGTCTCCGGCTTCACTTCGGCATTTGTTGGTGAAGTTCAAGTCGTGAAACCAAAATATGTCAAAGACAGGCAAATCAGCGCGACCTCAGAGCCTCAGACTTATGCGGTGGTTGAGGATACTTACCTGGCCGTCGTTGCAGAGGATTTTGATGCTGACAATAATGCTGACACTATCGATGTTTTGCATGTTGATACCGATCGCGATGGCGAGGCCGACAGTTATTTTGCCGATCTGAACAATGATGGCGCGGCCGATCAGTTTGCACAAGGCTCTGATACGGATGGCTTTGATGCGGCGAGCATGACATTACGGCAAATCACGCTTGCTTATGAGCAAGTCAATGGCTCTGCCAAGCTGTTCTATGAAGATGTGGTTGCCGAGAAAGTTTTCTCGGCCGTGACCGGCAGCGATACCGATACTTTAATTGGTGTTGAGCTTATCGAATTTGCCGATAAGGCGCTTGATTTGCAACCTACGGCAAGCGATACGTCAAGCTTCAGTGCAGCAGCCGGTATTGTTCAGACACGTGAAATTGACGGCACTGGCTTTGCTGATGTTATTGATATTGAGGCGCTGGACGAAGTTCTCACTCTGGGCGACGGCAATGACATTGTGCGCGTCGGCTCAGATTCTGGTTCCGACATGATTACCGACTTTGATGTGAAAAGCGATGTCTCAACAAATTATGCCAGGGTTGAAAACGATTTTGACCCGGATAATGACACGGACACAGCCGATAAAGTAGATGTCGATATCGATGGCGATGATCAAACAGACGGAACATTTGCCGATTTGGACAATGATGGCGTGGTTGACCGCTTCGATGCAGGTGCCGATGACGAGAATTTTGACCCAACCGCAATGACGCTTCAGGCCATTGAAATTATTGATGATTCTTTTGATGTCATTGAGATAGAGAAGCTGCTTAACGGTACATCCATCACCTCATTTGAATCGCTTCGTTCGCGCATGAGCGACACTAATCTGGGTGTTGAAATCAGCCTTGGTGTCAATGAGGCAGGTGAGGAGCAACAAATCACTCTTGAAGGTGTGACGGTTGACGAGCTGAGCGCGTCAAACTTCGCCTTTGTTGATGTCTTGTAGTCCAGAGGGTTAGACAAATGGCAGACGCACCAAGTTCAATCAGTCAGGTTCTGGAAAGCATTGCGCTAAATAATATTGTCACCGACAATATAATCACCAATTCCGATGTTGACTATTTCAAGATTCCGGCCAGCGCGCTGACGCAGAATTCCCTGCTCAATGTCAATTTCAGCGGTCTGGCCGCCTCGGCGGATGAGGATGAATTTCTTGTTTCCATTCGCGATTCAGCCAATACGGTGCTGGCCAGTTCCAATGTCGGCTCGCAGCTTGTTCTTTCGGCAAGCGTCAATGCCAATGCCGCCTATTATGTTCGTGTGGAGCGCGGCGACAGTTTGCGGCTCGACAATTACACGCTCTCGGTTGACCTGACACCTGTCGTTGAAAATGAAGATAATAATATCTCGATTTCAGCGACACCGTTGGTGGCCGCCAATGCGCTTGCCAATGATTCAGCCGTGGTGAAGGGCATATTGGGGACGGCGGCCACGCCCAATGCCAATGATGTTGATTGGTATTCATTTACCACCGGCTCGCAAATCGGCACATCTGTTACCTTGAACATCACGTCGGCAACAACCGATACCGATGTTTATACAGTGTCGGTTTATGATTCCTCTGTTGATGAAGTCGTGCGGAATCAAAGCGGTCAGCCTTTGACAACTTCAGTCGGCACGAGTGCCGGTAGCCTGACTTTTAATCTCACCGGTGATACCGGTCTCAGCCCGGCAGGCACTTATTTTGTTTCTGTTCAGGCGCTGGATGCCTCCGGCTTTGCCGCCACTAGCGAGGCCGGTCAGCAATATTCCATATCGCTGCAAGGAACCACAGACTTTAATGTCGCACCGGTATTGACCGTCGGCACGGCGCGGTCGGGAACGCCCGGCTCCATTACCAATTCTGATGTCGTTATCGCCAATAATACGGTAATTGACCGAGATGCGGCAGCGGCTGAGCGTATTTTTGCAGCTCAATTAAGCGATCTTGTATCGGTCAGCGACAAGAATGATGATGCGGCTAATGGCGCAATTCTGGCCTATGCGTTGGGTCTGCTCAATGAAGCTGATTTTGCTTCCGCCACTGGCACAATAAGCTATACGGATGATGACACGGGTGAGGCTGCAACGATTTCGGCGCAAAGCAGCATTGCTGCTGACGGATTTTTTGTTACCCTGTCGGCGGCTGAATTTGCCACTGCGCGCTATCAATCGGCAAATACGACACAAGAGCAACGGATTTTTATTTACGCGAAAGACAGCTCCGGCGTCAGCACGGATGTTTCAACATTGAACAATCCCAATGATTTGAGCGGTATTTTGTCCTTTACCGTTTCAACGCAGGAAAATCTGGGTGATTTGCCGGCTGAGCCAACCCCTGGTGATACAGGCGGCAGTGCTACAGTCTCGGCGACGGCGACTTTTTGGAGTGGCGGCGCGGTGCTAGAGGGGCAGGCGTTCAGTGTTTTGGCTGATGGCCAATCAACGACGGTTACGGCGGATACTGCAGGCGTTATCGATGTCTCGCAATTTGTTGATGCGACGGTGCGCATCTCCGCCTCGCTGACCAATCAGGTCGCCGATAATGTTGACTTGATTGATGCGTTGCAAATCATCAAACATATTGCCGGCACGGAAGTATTGACCGGCACGGCTCTGATTGCCGCCGATGTCACCGGTGATGGCAATGTTACCGCCGCTGATGTCACTGAAATGGTCTCGATTATGGCAAGGCAGCAAGACGCTGATTTGGTGCTGGTCGACTCCAATGGCCGGTCGTCTTTTGATATTGGCTCGGAAGATTTGCAATTGACCGGTGTGGTTCTTGGCGATGTCAACGGAACCTATGCCGATATTTTGTAAAAATCGGAAAATCCGTGTTTGAACAGATTTCGCATGGCTCAAGCATCATTGGGCGATGCATTGCCCATTGGCATCAGGCGGCTAACCTGTCTGCGCCAATAGTCTTGGCTGTTTTGTTTGTTATACAGTTTAATGTCAATCCGGCCGATGCGGAAACCATGCCGGAAACGCCAACTCAAGCGGCAATAATTATGGATGGCACGGGCTTGGCCGATATTTTGCAGGCGCAACCGGCCTATACCGCGTCCGTGCAAGCCTTTTGCAGTCGCGTTTTTGGGGTGAATGTCGCCAAGTCCAGCTATTTCCCAAAATTGTCTCTCAGCCTGTCCAGTGGCGATAAAATGGTCGATAAAACCACCCGCGCAGATGAGTTTGGCGGCGTTAACAGTCCCGAATATGACGGCAAAGGCACGGATGCCACGCTGGTGCTGCGCCAGCTTGTCTATGATTGGGGGGTTACACCGCGCGATATTAAAATCAGCGCCGGTGAAGCCTTGCGGGCTGATTTGCAAAGGCGCGAAAGCGTCAATACGATTTTGTCGGAACTGATTGGGCAGATTTTCGACCATGACACTTTGGCCTATTCGGTCGCCCGCTATGAAGAATTGCTGAAGCTGACTCAGGAATTGCTTGGCGATGTAGAAAAAAAATACCGGCTCGGCAGTGGCACTTTGACTGAAGTGAAAGAGTTGCGCCTGCACATGTTGGAACGCGAAACCCGCCTTAAATCGGCCAGCCTTGATCTGGCATTGGCGGAGAAGAAACTGCAAAAGGTTTACGGGCTGGATGTGGCTGCGGCCACTTCTGTCCGCGCGTTTTTCACGCGCGCACGCGCGGCGCAGCCAGAACCGGCGGCTTTCACCAAATCGCTCTCTTTCCGGCTGAATTTGCGCGATATTGACAATGCCAAAATCGAGCTGTCGAAAATTACCCGCAGTCGGTTTCCCAAAATAGAAGCGGAAGTAACCGGTCGCAGTTGGGATTTGCAGGAGGATCAGACCTGTGGCGAGATTATCGGCACATCGCCGCTTGGCACGCCCAATCGACTGTTGACCGACTGCCAATCCAGCGAGGTGACAGGGCGCTTGCTGTTGACCATGCCGCTTTATGATGGCGGCGAAAAGACCAATCGGCACCGGGCGGTGAACTCCGAATTGCGCCAGTTCCGCGCCAAGCAGGAAGCGCTGCGTAAAGCGTTTGAGCGCGACGCGGCCGAGTTGCGCCGCCAATTATCCGATTTGACCCGCCGGTCGGTTGAGTTGGAAAAACAATATAAAGAATTATCGTCACGGCTTTCCGATTTCCGCCGTATTCAGAGCCTCACCCAAGCCGACATTGCGTTAATTTCCGGCCTGATTGCCCGACAAATTGACCTCGAAATAGACATTCGCAACAATAATAATTCGCTGGAAGTTTCACGCGCGGGTGTCTATCACTTGAACGATGATTTTGTCGATTTATTGTCCTTGGATTTGAAAAAACCCGACTGTGATTTGTAACCCCTATCTGTAACCCCGTCTGTAGCCAGTGTCTGTAATCCATGTCTGTAACCGATACCAAAAATAACAGCTATTTGGCCAATCACTGGTTTTGGGGTGGTGTGCTGGCTTGTAAAAAAATATACGGCCAAGTGGCGGCTGCCTCGGTCTTTATCAATCTGTTTGCGCTGGCATCCTCGCTTTACATTATGACAGTCTATGACCGGGTGATACCCAATCGCGCATTGGAAAGCCTATGGGCGCTGACAATGATTATGCTGGTTGTGCTGGTTTTTGATTTTCTGATGAAAATGACTCGCGCTTCCTTTGTTGATTATGCCGGTGCGCTGATTGACCGACGCATTTCCGACATGCTTTTTCGTCGTGTTCTCAATAATGATGATTTTATGAAAAACAACGCGACCGGCGCATTGGCAAGCATTGTCCGCGAGTTTGATTTTCTGCGCGATTTGATTGGCTCGGCGACATTTACCGTGCTGGTTGATTTGCCTTTTGTGCTGCTGTTCATTCTCGTCCTGTTCATGATTGGCGGGGCGGTGGCGATTGTGCCGGCGCTGATTGTGCCTGTCGTGATATTGGTCGGCTTGCTGCTGCAACCGATATTGCGCCGCTTGTCCGGCGATACAATGGTGCAGGGTCAAAACAAGCAATCGCTGATGGTGGAAATCATTGCGGCGATTAAAACACTGAAAACCGTGCGTGGTTTCGGGTCGCTCTATGAACGCTGGATGCAGTCTGTCGCTTTGCAGGATAATTACTCGCACCGCATGAAATATTCCGGCCAGTTGGCTCAAAGCACAGTGCAGGCCGGTCAGCAGCTCAATCAAATCGGCATTGTTGTGTATGGTGTCTATCTGATTAACAGCGGCGATTTGACTATGGGTCAGCTTATTGCTTGTGTGATTTTATCCGGTCGCGCCATGGCACCGCTGGGGCAGGTGATAAATCTGCTCACCCGCCTCAATCAGGCCATGACTTCCTATCGCAATCTGGACAATATGTTTTCCGATACTGACCAGGAAGATGAAGCGGCGGTGGAAAAGCGCATAAGGCGCCCCAGCCTGACCGGTGCGCTGCGTATCAAGGATTTGAAATTCACCCATGCGGGTCAATCCGACGCCACTTTGGACGGGCTGACCCTGACCATTAAGCCCGGTGAGCGAATTGCGCTGCTCGGCAAAGTTGGCTCTGGCAAAAGCACATTGCTGGAATTGCTGGCCGGGCTTTACCCGCCGGAGCAAGGCTACATCCTCTATGATGAAACGGATATCAAGCAATTACACCCGGATGATTTGCGCCGCAATATTTCCGTTGTTCTGCAAGACCCGGTGCTGTTTTCGGGGAGCTTGAAAGAAAATCTGCTCATGGGCAATCCCGAAGCGACCGATGACCAGCTTATTGATGCGGCCAATGCGACCGGCGCGGGCGGTTTTATCGGCGTTCTGCCCGGCGGTTTTGAATTTCCCTTGTCTGAGCGCGGGCGGGAATTGTCAGTTGGTATGCGCCAGTCGCTTGTTATGTCGCGCGCCCTGCTGGCTGATGCGCCGATTTTACTGCTTGATGAGCCGACAGCAGCGCTGGATTCCGGCTCGGAACAGCGCGTGGTCGCTGCATTGGATGAGCGCACCAAGGGCAAGACAGTTATCTTCGTGACTCATAGGGGCGCATTGCTGCAATTGGCCGACCGGATTATTGTCATGGATGGCGGCAAGGTGGTAGCAGATGGCCCGCGCGATGAATTGCTCAAGGCGATGAACAAGCAGGCGACGGCATAGGGTTTTCATGAGCTTAAAGGAAAAATATATCGACCCTTATCTCGACAGGGAACAGCTGAAGCAAACAGGGCGGCAGCTTTATGAACGTCTGCGCGATTTTGTCATTCTGCTCAACCAGCCACCGCCTGAGTTGATTGCCGACAAGGATGCGCTGACCGAGAAAGCAGAAGAATATCTGAATGTCGAAGCACCCCGCGCCAGCAATCGGGTGCTTGTTCTGATATCGGTATTTTTCACCATATTCATCCTGTGGGCTGCCTTGGCAGAGCTGAATCAGGTTGTGCGGGCGGAAGGTGAAATCATTCCGCCGAGCAAGGTTCAGCTTGTCCAGAACCGAATGCCCGGCTCCGTGCGGGCGATAGAGGTTTCACTGGGTGATACAGTGGCCAAGGGCGATGTGCTATTTCGCCTTGAAGATGAGGATGCCAGCGCCAATTTTGATGATAATGAAATTACGCGCCTGACCGCAATGGCCGCCATGCGCCGTTTGCAGGCGGAAATATCCGGCAGTGAAAGCCTCGATTTTTCTGCCCTCATGCGCCGGGCTGCGCCCGATGCGATTGCCCGCGAGGAGGAATTGTTCAGCCAGCGCAAGCAATCGCTGACAATCCGGTTGAAAGTGGTCGAGCGCGCAATAAGAGAGCATGAGGCCGAATACAGCATGGCGTCGGCGCAGGCTGATAATTTCCGCGAGGAAATATCTATATTGACACCATTGGTTGACGAAGGGCTCGAGCCGAAGCTGAAATTGCTTGATGCCAAAAACCGGTTGGCGCAGTTTTCCGGCTCGGCGCGTTTGGCGGAAATCGCCGCCGAGCGTAAGCGCGATGAATATGATGCGATTGTCGCCGAATTTCGATCACAAGCGGCCGGCGAATTGGTGGAAGTACGGAAAACGGCTGAAAAAGCGACAGTAAAAGAAGAAGCCTATCGTGCTAAAGTGGCTTTTTCCGAGGTCCGTGCGCCGGTAAATGGTGTTGTTTCGGCGGTCAATGTCTCAACCGTTGGCGAAGTGGTGCAGGGCGGCACCTCATTGGCCGAAATCGTGCCGGATGAAAGGTTTATTTTGGTGAGGGCGCGGTTAGCGGTTGAGGATGTTTCTAATGTGCAGATTGGTCAGGCTGTGCAGGTTGCGCTGTCGGCCTATGATGTGTCGCGCTATGGGTCGCTTGAGGGGGCCATACAGCGTATCGCACAAAATACCACAGTAGAAAACGACAGACCACCCTACTATGAGACGATAATTTCTATTCCGGAACCGAAATTTTCAAAGTCCGAACAGAATGTGCAATTGTTTCCTGGCATGACGGTTACGGTCGATATTATCGGTGAAAAAAGGTCAATTCTTGAATATCTAATGACTCCGATTGAGCGGGCTTCCGGTGTGGTTTTTAGAGAAAGTTAGAAATATTAATTGTTTAACAATCAAATTG
>Ga0213866_10002324_pt1 | contig 13519 bp, 12 predicted proteins | sample PICome_11_FD_160079 | JGI IMG/M metagenome (GOLD analysis project Ga0213866, IMG submission 160079) | Coastal seawater microbial communities near Pivers Island, North Carolina, United States - PICO284 | ecosystem: Environmental > Aquatic > Marine > Coastal | place: USA: North Carolina...
TCCAAATACATTCCTAATAATTTCATTTTCTATAATTTCTACATCTAATAAATTACTGTTATTTCTGATTTTTAATTGATACCACTCATTATTAATATATAAGCCAAATGTTCCTTGTTCTTTTACATCATACAGCGATTCATATGACCTAAAAATCTCAAATTTTTTAGTCAACATACTTATCAGTTCATCTTTGTCGATCAAAGAAACAGGATTAATAAGTCGATGAAATGGCAAGATCTTTAATTGATCCTCAGCAACCACAAAACACATGGTCTTATCATTATTGAACTTTAAAGGTGCTGTAGAGTTAAACTTTTCAGCTGCTGCACTTCTATGATGACCATCAGCTATATAAAAGTTACCTATTTTTTCAAACTCATTTGACAACTTAGCAATTTCATTAGGTGAAGAAATTTTTGAAACATGGTGGGTTTTACCATCAGGTGAATTAAACGAAAAAATAGGCTCTTTTGCAAATTGATCGAAAAGATTACTTCCTTTAAAAGCTAACAATGTTGGCTCTCCTAGTACTTTAGCTGTCTTAAACATCTCGACCAAATACTGTAATCTATTCGGTCTAATTTCTTCATGTCGTTTAATTAAATTATTCCTGTAATCCTCAACAGCATATAGTGCTATTATGCCTTTGAATGAGTAACCATTTTCTAAAACCTGCTCATAATAGTAAAAACAATCCTCATCCTCTTTTACTAAAGCTCCCTCATTCTTCATTGACCGAATATAATTCAGTGCAAATGGAAGAAACTTTTCTGGAGACTGATATGATCCTGAGTATCTTAAATGACTTTTAGTTACATGATGGAAACTATATGGATTATTTTGAATTTCCCGAACTAAATCATCTTTCAGAGGAAAATCAGATGACTTTGCCGATACTTTTTCAATGTATTTAGCATTGGGTCTTAGAGCTTTAAATGGATATAATTTGGGCATTTACCTAAAAAAGTCAATCACACTTTGAGCTAATTCCAATCCTACCCTTTCTTGGGCTTCTTGAGTACTCGCACCTATATGAGGACTAAGACCTACATTATCCATCCTAAGAAGTCTATCATCAGTTGGAGGTTCGTTTTCAAAAACGTCAGTTGCGACGTATTTAACCTTTTGAGAATTCACAGCTTCAATTAATGCACTTTCACTTACCGTTCCACCTCTTGCACAATTTATTATTCCAACACCATCTTTCATTTGACTAAATTCTGGAGTGTCCAAAACATAACCTTGGCCACCAGGAATGTGCAAACTAATAAAATCAGATTCTGCCAGAACCTTCTCTTTGGTGTTTGTTTTAACGTTTATTTTATAATTAAAGCCATATGACGGGTGCAAGTTAATAGTGATATCACCTTCATCAATATAGGGATCAAAGGCAATAATTTTCATTCCACAACCTAATGCAATTGAAGCAGTTTCTTTAGCAATTCTTCCAAAACCAATCAATCCAAGCGTTTTTCCCTCTAACTCAATTCCCTTACTTGCAGTCTTTTTTAGACTCTTAAAATCATTGATACCATCAACTGCCATTTTTTTGTTGACCATGGGCAATGATCTAACAATACCAAATAAATGGGCAATTGCCAATTCTGCTACTGAGCGAGTGGATGCCGCTGGGGTGTTAAAAATAGCCAAGCCTTTATCCTTTGCATAAGATACATCTATATTATCTAAACCAACCCCTCCTCTACCTATCAGTTTTAAGTTAGGTGATTGATCGATTAATTCCTTTCTAACCTTTGTAGCACTTCGAACCAAAATAGCATCATAGTTATTTAGTTTAGTTGAAAGTTCATCCTGTGGTATGAAATCCGTATACACATCATGTCCTGCAGTTTTAAGCAACTCAATGCCTTTTGGGTGCATCCCATCATTAACTAATATCTTCATTTTATAACTTATTTAAAATTTCTCATTACATCTACTAAAACTTGTACGCTTTCAACTCGCATGGCATTATACATACTTGCTCTAAAACCACCTACGCTTCGATGACCTTTAATCCCACTTATATTAGCTTCATTACATGCATTTAAAAAAGAATCATTTAATCGTTCATCTTTTAAAATGAATGTAGCATTCATTTTTGAGCGATCTTCTATAGCAGTTGTTCCCTCAAACAAATCATTTTGATCAATTTCTGAGTAAATCAAATCTGCTTTTTGATTATTATAGTTTTCAATCTCCTCTAACCCCTGACCATCAATCCATTTTAATGTTTGTAGACATCCATAAACCGCAAATACGGATGGAGTATTAAACATTGAACCCTTATCAATATGAGTTTTATAGTTCAGCATGGTAGGAATATAGCGAAATACCTTATCAAGTATCTCTTTTTTAACTACGACCAATGTTGTACCTGCTGGTCCCATATTTTTTTGAGCACCAGCGTAGATTAGGCTAAATGCTGAAAAATCAATATTTCTACTAAAAATATCAGAACTCATATCGCAAATCATGGGGACTGGACTACTAGGAAAATCATGCAATTGAGTCCCAAATATGGTATTATTAGATGTGCAATGGAAATAATCATAATCGCTTCCTACTCTAAAATCTTTTGGGATGTAATTGAAGTTTTTATCAGCAGAACTTGCTAATTCCTCAATTGTTCCGAAGTGCTTGGCTTCTTTTATTGCTTTAGTAGACCAAGTACCTGTATTAAGATAGGCTGCTTTAGTCTCTAACAAATTCATGGCAACCATTAAGAACTGAGTGCTAGCACCTCCTTGAAGATACATCACTTCATAATCATCCCCAATATTCATTAATTTTTTAACCAAACGCTGAGCTTCATCCATTACATCTACAAACTCTTTGCTTCGATGGGATACTTCAATTAATGATAAATCAGTTCCTGAAAAATTTTGAAGTGCTTCCGAGCAGTTCTGAATTACTTCTTGAGGTAAAATTGCTGGTCCGGCAGAAAAATTGTGAATTTGTTTCATAAAAAATATATTGTGGCAAAACTATTTAATTCTTGTTATTTGCACTTAACGTTTCGTGAAACTTAAAAGAAAAATAACACATCTGGTAAAAGTTCTTGATAATTTTCTGGATGAAAGACTTAAGAATGTAAGTTTACCCGGATTTCATGGTAAAAGCATCTACCATGTAAGCAAGTTCTTTTTTTATGGTCTTTTTGAAGAAGATTTAAATTTGAGAGCATCTTCACTGGCATTCAACTTTTTCATTGCTATTTTTCCTTTAATTATATTTTTATTCACCCTTATACCCTATGTTCCAATTGATAACTTAGATATATTAATAACAGGCTTTATTCAACGATTACTTCCAAGTAATGCTTTTGAGTTTATCAATGAAACGATTCAAGATATACTTAAAAATCAAAACGCAGGACTTCTATCCTTTGGTTTTATTGCTGCTTTGTATTTTTCAAGTAATGGATTCGCCAGCTTACTGGCTGCTTTCAACTCTGGAATTGATTCTAAAATGCAACGAAATTGGTTTGATATTCGATTAAAAAGCATCTTACTTCTTATCTTAGTTATTTCACTTTTAGTAGCCACAATAGCCCTTTCATTATCTTTCAACTATAGTTTTAGTGCACTTGAAAACCAAATTAAAATCGATGAGAATTCATCTGATTTTATGTTAAAAATAGCTGAATACACACTTACGGTGTTTCTCGTCTATTTTACATTTAGTTCTATTTATTATTTTGGATCAAACAAAGGATCTGAATGGCGATTTTTCTCTGCTGGAAGTACTGTAGCAACAATCTTAAGTATTATTTCAACCTATGGATTTAGACTCTATGTCGAAAATTTTGATTCATACAATAAATTGTATGGTTCTGTTGGAACTCTATTAGTACTCATGATTTTAATTTATGTAAACTCTTTTGTTATACTAATTGGCTTTGAGTTAAATAGAAGTATAGATAAAGCCAAATAATTATCAAAGAAAAATGTCCTCACTTTTCAGAAAGGACATCTCAGTGCGGAGAAGGAGGGATTCGAACCCCCGGTACCTCTCAGTACGCTGGTTTTCAAGACCAGTGCATTCGACCACTCTGCCACTTCTCCTTTTTAAAATTAAGAATATGATTTCTTAAATCGAGGCTGCAAAAATAGTCCATTCCTCATTTTATCAAACAAAAAGTACAACGATGTTTAACTCCCTTTAAAAAAATCAAATAATACCTTCAATATTTCTTAAAAATTATCTCATTTTCTTTCTTTTCATCAAGAATGGTAAAATAATCTCTTCAACAGATTGAGCAATATCCACTGATACATAATCAATCTTATTTTGATTAAACTCAGACACCAACCTCTCGTTGTAATCAGCAACCCTCTTTCGATATTCATCCTTTATCTCTTGAGGTAATAATTTTAAGGTTTCACCTGATTCTGAATCCTCAACTTTTATTGGTGAGTTACCAAAATCAAAATTTAATTCTGTATCATCATGCAGAACATGAAAAACAATCACTTCATGTTTTTGATGTTTCAAATGACGAACAGCATCAAAAAGACGTTCAAGTGATTGTTCTTTTTCAAAGAAATCGGTAAAAAGTACAACTAAACTCCTTCGATGAATTTGATTAGCAATTTGGTGGATAGTTTCACTAACATCAGTTGTTCTTTTATTTGTAGCATAATTAAGATATGATTCCAATTTAAAAAGCAACTCTTTGTAATGCCTAGTTGAAGAGGACACTTTTGTAAACTCTCTTATCCCCTCATCGAAAAAGCACAACGATGAGGCATCTCGTTGCTTCCTCAGAATTTCCATAAATGATGCCGAAAGGAAAATTGAAAATTGAAGCTTACTCAATAAACCCTTGTGGTTTATTTGCATACTGGGTGATACATCAATTAAAAAATGGCATCTTAAATTAGTTTCTTCATCAAAATGCTTGTTGTAGAGCTTATCAGTTCGTGCAAAAAGCTTCCAATCTATATTTTTAGTATTCCCTCCAACATGATATGGTCTATGCTCAGCAAATTCAACTGAATAACCTTGAAATGGGCTTTTATGATAACCTGTAATGAATCCTTCAACTGCTTTTCTTGCTAGTAAATCAAGACTTCCTACTTGAACAATATCTTCTGGTCGAATTTGCATAAAAAAAGCGACATGGTCATTTAAGACACATATCGCTCAATATTACAAAATTATCTTTCGATTAGGCTAATTGATTGTCAATTTTGTCTGTAATTGACGTTTTGGGTACAGCCCCAACGATTTTATCAACAACTACGCCATTCTTAAAGACCAATAAAGTTGGAATACTACGTACACCATATTTCATTGGAGTACCTGGATTCATGTCAATATTCATCTTACCTATTTTAGCCTTACCAGTGTATTCAGTTGCAATCTCTTCAACGATTGGTCCTATCATACGACATGGTCCACACCATTCAGCCCAAAAATCAACTAAAACTGGAGTGTCACTATTTAATACTTCTTGTTCAAAATTTGAATCTGAAAATTCTAATGCCATAATTTCTTTAAATTTAATGAGTACAAATTTACATCGTAATTTGGTGGTATGAAATAAGCAATGCTTATATATCTATAAAATTATAATTTGAGTAGTTCAATTCTGATAATTGTTCCAACTCCTATATCGGAAGACTTAACATAAATCTTTCCTTCGTGATAATTTTCAATAATTCGTTTTGCTAAGGATAATCCTAAACCCCAACCTCTTTTTTTAGTCGTATAACCAGGCTTAAAAATGGTCTTCTGCTTGTTTGTTGCTATTCCTTTACCTGTGTCATGTACATCAATAAAAATAAAATTTGAATCATCCTCAAAAACCTCAAACCATATTTTACCTTCTCCATCCATCGCATCCACAGCATTTTTACATAAATTTTCAATGACCCATGCAAAAAGAGGTTTATTCACAGACACTAAAATCTTATCTAATTTTTCTAAATCTTTGATTGTAATTGAAACTTTATCTGAAGTTCTTGAATTGATATATGAAATACTTTCATTTAAAACATCGTATAGTTTATATACAGATAATGATGGTTCTGATCCAATTTTAGAGAACCGCTCAGTTATTAAATTCAACCGTTCTAAATCGTGATTAATTTCATCAATAATATTTGATGGAACCGAATATTCCCCTTCTTTCAGATAATCAACCCAACCTATAAGAGATGATATAGGAGTACCTAATTGGTGAGCTGTCTCTTTACTCATACCAGCCCACACCTTGTTTTGTTCACTCCTTCTACTATAGCTAAAAGCAAAGTAACTAATCATTAAAAAGAGAGCTATTATTCCAAGCTGAAAGTATGGATAAATCCTTAATTGATTTAATAGTCTAGAATTTTCGTAATAAATTTTAATATTTTGACCAACAATATATTCAATTTCAATAGGCTTGTTTTCAAGTTCCATCGTTTTAATTTTATCTCTCATAAAATTATTACCATTATAACCTGAAGAATCCAGATTTCGACTGCCCTTAACAATGCCATTATCATCAGTTAAAATTACAGGGATCGTGGTATTATCCTCTATGATTTTAAAAAGAAAATTGACATCACCTTCAAAATCAGGCGAGGCAATTAAACGGGTTGCATCCGCCCAAGTAGCAATCTTTGCACGTTCTCTGAGTTCTAGCTTATTCACCAAACCATTGGTGTACCAGAGCGAAAAGAAACCAATTAAAAAAGCAAATGCTAAAAGAATAATCTTTAAAATGTTCTTAAATCGATATGAATTGTTTCGATAACTGATACTCGAAGTTAAAATTTCATAACTAAAAATCAGACAAAAAAGTATTTTTGCTATGTGATTTTTGAGTTTAAAGACACCAATTTTGCTAAAGCTGTTGATTTATCTCAAGGTATTGAAATTGGGATACCGATTCAAAGAAGCTCTGGCGTAAGTAGCTTTGATATTGACTCAGCCAAATATCAGGTATACAAAAAAAACGGATTTATTGGTAGTAAAAATAAAGGTGGCTCATGCAATCTTGAAACAATTACGTTTACACCACATGGAAATGGAACACATACTGAATGTTTTGGTCATATAAGTTCGAATAACCACTATGTTAATGACTTCATTAATGATCATTTCTATTCTGCCCTACTTTTTACTGCAAATTCAACTGAAGTTGATGGCCAACCAACACTTAACTTTAACAACCTAAAATTAGATGCAGAAAAAAACATTAAATCGCTAATAATTAGATCATTACCAAATGAAGAAAACAAAATAAACTTCAACTATTCTGGACAAAAAACTCCATACATAAGCCCCAATGACATGGAGAAATTAGTGCAAATGGGCATAGAACATCTTATCATTGATTTACCCTCTGTTGATCCTGAGTGGGATGAAGGTAAACTGGCTTCTCACCACATCTTTTGGAATTATCCGGATTCACCCAGAACTCACTGCAGTATAACTGAATTTGCATACATCCCTAATAACATTCCAGATGGAGAATACCTTGTTAAGCTAAATATCTCCAACTTTATATCTGATGCTGCACCGAGCAGACCAATTATATACCCACTAATCAAATCTTAGGTTTGAACGAAAAATTCCTATACTTCCTTTCATTTCTGTGTAGTAAATACATCAATTTATTGGGTAATCGAAATTACCCATTCAAAGAGATTCTAGTCATAAAACTAGATGAGATAGGTGATTTGGTAACCGCTCTACCCATTTTCTACAATATTCATAAGCAATATCCAGAAGCTCAAATCACCCTGCTATGCAAACCTTTTAATGCTATTTTTTTCAAAAATATTGATTATGTAAATTGCATTCATGAGATAGATATATTAAATAATTCAATCAATTATGACCTGATATTAGATTTAAGAGGCAATAAACAAACACTTAAATATGCTCTCACCTCAAAACCAAAATACAGATTAGATCGAGGAAGTATCCGTTTTAAAAATAAGTTTTTAGGAGGCCAAAAAAACGAAATAGACACAAACCTTGAAGTAATCAGTCCATTAATTGATGAGGAAATGCTTCAATCTAATGCAATTTACCTATCAAATGCAGAAACAGCTAAAGTTACTCAATTCCTAGAGCTTGAGGGTTTGGATAAATTTGTAATCATCCACGCTGGGGCAAGAGATGAAGCCCGAAGATGGCCAATTAATCGGTTTCAAGAAATTATTGAATATATTAATAATCAATACTCCATGTCATGCATACTAGTTGGTGGTGAAGATGATAGAGAGTTAAATGATAAGTGCCTTCAAGGTGTTCAAAATAAAAATAACCGTAATGTCGTTGGGTTATTTGATTTAATTGAATATGCCGCTCTATGCTCAAAAGCGACTTTATTCATTGGTAATGAAAGTGGGCCACTACATATTGCTGCTGCTCAGAACACTCCAACTATTGCTCTTTTTGGTCCAGGGGTTAAAGATGTTTTTTATCCCAAAAACGATAAATCCATCGTACACCACTACTTTTTAGCAACCGGACATAACAAACAAACCATTGAGAACAGTACTATCTTTTCGATTTCTACCTCTGAGGTCAAACAGTCGATAGAACGCTTACTTTCATAGAATAAGCATCAAAGTTCATTTTCAATTTACTAGTTTTGTATCTCAAAATTAATTTAACATGTATACCGTGAATAACAAAAAACTTTTCCCTAGCTTCCCTAAATTCAAACTTGGATGGTTTATAGGTCTATTTTTCATTTTTATCATTCTTACAAAATCAGCCACTACAATTCGTTCTGGTCAAGCAGGAGTCTTATACAAAACCTTCGGAAATGGTGTCGTTACAGACAAAACTTATGGTGAAGGATTTCATATTGTCGCTCCATGGAATAAAATGATTATCTATGAGGTGAGACAGCAAGAAGTTTTTGAGCAAATGTCAGTATTATCAAGCAACGGACTTGAAATTAAATTAGATGCTTCAGCATGGTTTCAACCCGATTATGAAAATCTTGGTAAACTCCATCAACAAAAAGGTGAAAATTATGTAGATCGTGTTTTGTTACCTACCATTCGATCGGCAGCCAGAAGTGTAGTTGGTAGATACACTCCAGAACAACTATACAGCAGTAAAAGAGACGCTATTCAAAATGAAATTTATGAAGAGTCAAAGAAAATTGTTTCAAGAGAGTTTATCCAACTAAATGAAATACTTGTTAGAGACGTTACTCTTCCTAATACAATTAAAGATGCTATCGAGCGTAAACTAAAGCAAGAGCAAGAAGCTTTAGAATATGAATTTAGACTTGTAAAGGCCAAAAAAGAAGCTGAACGTCAAAAAATTGATGCTGAAGGTAAAGCTGTGGCAAACAAAATCCTAAGTGCATCTCTTACCGATAAAATTCTTAAAGAAAAAGGTATTGAAGCCACTTTGGAATTATCCAAATCTGCCAACAGTAAAGTTGTAGTGGTTGGTAGCGGAAAAGATGGTCTTCCGCTTATCCTAGGAAACCAGTAACCTATACTAACTTCCTTCGAAGTATTTTTCCTACATTTGATTTAGGCAAATCGTCTCTGAATACAACAATCTTCGGATGTTTGTAGTTCGTCAATTTATCCTTGCAGTATTCTTTAATTTCATCCTCGGTCAGACTATCATCCTTTTTTACGATAAAGGCCATAACGCATTCAGTTGTTTTAGGATGAGGTTCACTCCTCACTCCCACTTCTAATACTTTCGGATGACTTGATATCACTGCTTCAACCTCACTTGGATATACATTAAACCCAGATACGCAAACCATTTCCTTTTTACGATCAACGATTTTAAAAAATCCATCTTCATCCATAATGCCAATATCACCTGTTAAAAAGTAATCACCATGCATTACCTCTTTGGTTGCGTCTGGCCTATTCCAATATCCTGCCATAACTTGAGGCCCTTTAATCCCTATCTCACCTCTTTCACCAGTAGGAACTTCCTTTTTATCTTCATCAAAAATCCGAATTTCAGTATTCGGTATGGGCAATCCTATAGTACCCATTCGGTGTGAGCCATCTGTTGGATTGATTGTAGCTGCTGGAGATGTTTCTGAAAGACCGTAAGCTTCTAATAATGGTGAACCTGTCACTTCTTGCCATTTAATTGCAACAGCATCTTGAACAGCCATTCCCCCACCTAATGAAATCTTTAAATTTGAAAAATCAATATCTTTAAATGTGGGTTGATTTAATAACCCATTAAATAAAGTGTTTACACCTGTGATTAAAGAGAATGGATTCTTCTTTAAATCTTTAAGGAATGCCTTCATATCTCTAGGATTTGTAATTAATACATTACGAGATCCATAATTGAAAAATGCCAAGCAATTGGCAGTTAATGCAAAAATGTGATACAATGGCAATGCAGTAATAACAACTGCTTCTCCATCTTTAAAAAGACCAGTTAACCAACCATCAACTTGTGATAATTGACTACAAATATTACCATGGGTCAAAATAGCACCCTTAGACACTCCAGTAGTTCCTCCAGTATATTGAAGAAAAGCCATATCTTTATGAGTAATGGAAACATTTTTAGGTGATTTACCTTTATTGTCTTTCAAAATTGACTTAAACGGAATCGAATTGGGCAAATCATAGGCCGGAACCATTTTTTTAACGTGCTTGACTACAGTATTGACAATAGTCCCTTTGAGGCCTCCAAGCATATCGCCAATTCGCGTTACAATCACCGTTTCGATATCTGTTTCATTTTGAATGGATTGATAATTACTGGCAAAGTTTTCAAGAATGATCAATGCCTTAGCACCGCTATCCTTGTATTGATGCTTCATCTCTTCAGGAGTGTATAGAGGATTTGTATTTACGGCTACAAAACCACACTTAATTACAGCGAACATAGCAACTGGAAACTGCAGTAAATTAGGCATTTGAATAGCTACTCGATCACCTACTTTAAGATTCGTTTCATTTTGAAGAAAGTAAGCAAAGGCATCTACTTCAGCCTTGAGTTGGTTGTATGTAAGTGTGACATCCATATTTTGGAAAGCCACTTGACTCCCATACTTTTTGACTACATCTTCAAATACATGTGCAAGAGATTTATATTTATTTTCATCTACGGTTTGTGGTACAAAATTAGGATAGCTTTTAAACCAAGTAAATTGTTTTGACATTCGGTAAAAATACAAGGATTGCGTAAATAAAAAAATCTGCTGCTATGATTGAATCGATGAAAACTATTAATCAAAAGATGATTATGTAAGTTATCAAGTACGTTTTATCTCCTCCATTCAATGTATTTATTGATAATTTCTAAGTTAAAAATTAAAATATGTAACGTTTGCTTCTCATTCTAATTTTTGTTACGTTTGCGTTACATTATTAAATTATGAATCAAAATACGATAATACCCGTTCTTGGAATGATTACAGGAATCATCATCCCTTTGTCTGCATTTGCCTGGATGTACTTTGAAGGTAGAGACAAGAGAAAAACTGCCCTAGAAATAGCCAGACACCTTGACGACTCAAATAAAATTGAGGAATTGCTTGCTATTTTTGAGGAACGAAAAAAAGAGCCTTTGGATTATCGAAGAAGTGGAATAATCACCATTTTTGTAGGAATCGGACTTTTCCTATTTGGATTAGTAGCAATTGGACCCATATTTAAGGGAGTTGGATATTTAGTGACTGCAATTGGGACAGGCACTTTAATTGCTGGATATCTATACCCAAACACAGGTAAAGAACTTACTGATGCAGTTGAAGAATTTGAAAAAAAATAATTTTGGGAAAGAACCACAAAAAGCTTCTCAATAATCTTGAAGATATTAGAAAGTCTTCAGGCTTGACTCAGCAGCAATTATCGCTTTCTGCTGAAGTATCAAGAAAAAGCATCAATGCTATTGAAAATGGGGTCTATGTTCCATCTACAGTTTTAGCATTGAAGATTGCAAAAACATTAAATTGCAAAGTAGAGGACCTATTTAAACTACCCAAAAAAACTTGATACTGCAATAATTTTAACACGAGTTTCCCTAAAATCCTCATGTAAAAAAGCACATTCAACAATTTGTCAAATGTGCTTTTTATTTTGGTGCACTCGAGAGGATTCGAACCCCTAACCCTCGGAGCCGAAATCCGATATTCTATCCAGTTGAACTACGAGTGCAGTTATAATAACAAAAAAGCCTCTCCAAAGTGGAAAGGCTTTCTTGGTGATCCCTCTGGGACTCGAACCCAGGACCACTACATTAAAAGTGTAATGCTCTACCAGCTGAGCTAAGGAATCAATTCCGCTTTCGCGGCTGCAAATGTAGAATTTTAAATATCTAACACAAACAATATTATAAAAGTTTTTCGTAGGTAAAATGAACTTTAATCGGTTGAGCATTTAGACTATTAAATAAAGAATGCATTTTAGGATTAAAATCACCAATCCATGCCAATTCGGTTGACTCAATATATGGATTTTCTAACATGGTTTTATATACATCCATAATCATAAGAGCATACAATCCCTTGTTCTGATATTCAGAGGTTACTCCAAAGATTATTCCTCTAATTTTTGTTATTTGTTTTGTTTTCAAGTAATAATAGAATTTCAATTTACCCCACCAGTTCATATTTCCATTAATATGCTTAAAAATTTGATTTAACTCAATAATGCTTAAATAAAAACCTATTGGCTTATCCTTGTCATACATAAATACCAACAACTCCTCACGAATAATGGGCTTCATCTCGGCAAAAAGACTACGAACACGATCCACTGTAAACGGAACAAAATGCGAGTGATGTTTCCAGGCATCATTATATATGGTCACAAAATCTTTTACATAGCGTTCTGATTCACGATGACTGTAATGCTCAATGCGATAACTACCACTTCTACTAATTCGCTCACTAAATCGTTGATATTTAAATAAATCAATTTGGCCTGGTCTTCCCTCGCTTGTTGTTTGTTCGATACAAACCTTGAATCCATAATTTTCAAATAGCTTTTGATAATACGGAAAGTTATAATTCTCTTGATAAGAAGGTGATTTAAACCCTGAGACTAACAATCCCCAATACTTATCTCTCTCTCCAAAATTTACAGGAGCCTCTACCCTATCAAAACCCATCTTTTTAAGCCATTGATTGCCAACATCAAACAGATAATTTGCTATTTCTTGATCATCTATGCAATCAAAAAAACCTAGCCCAGCTTGTTGATGTTTATTGGTGTAAAATGCAGCTATTCTTCCAACGATTCTATCATTTTCTACTGCTACCCAACGTTTAGCATCACCAGTCTCAAATTCAGAATTTTCATTCGGATTAAAAATAGAATCAATATCTTGATCTATGTGCGAAATGTAATCATCATCATCGGCATACAGATCGCGACTAAATTGATGCCATGATTTAATTTCTCTTGAACTATTTACTTCTTTAATTTTTACTCGCATAGTATATCAAGGGATTCTTCAATCATTTTTTCAATCATTTTTTGTGGTTTTTTACTAAAAACTCCAGTCCTACGATCTGCTAGAATAGCATTCACTGAAATCGCTTCAAAACCAAGTA
>Ga0213866_10002326_pt1 | contig 13505 bp, 14 predicted proteins | sample PICome_11_FD_160079 | JGI IMG/M metagenome (GOLD analysis project Ga0213866, IMG submission 160079) | Coastal seawater microbial communities near Pivers Island, North Carolina, United States - PICO284 | ecosystem: Environmental > Aquatic > Marine > Coastal | place: USA: North Carolina...
ATACAGCAGACAGAGATGGGTTGCTAGATATTTTTGAGAATTTAGATGCGACTATTTTTACCAATGCGTGTGGACCATGTATTGGGCAGTGGGCACGTTACAATGACCCTATCAATGCTCCTAAAAATTCGATCATTCACTCGTTTAATAGAAACTTCAGTAAACGTGCCGATGGGAATCCAAATACCCATGCATTTGTAGCTTCACCAGAAATTGTGGCTGCTATTGCCATTTCTGGAAGATTGGACTTCAATCCAGCAACAGACTCATTAGTCAATGCAGATGGCGAAGAAGTAATGCTGGATGAACCAACAGGATATGAATTGCCACCTAAAGGTTTTGGGGTAGAGGATAACGGATATTTAGCACCACTCGAAGATGGATCAGGCGTGGAAGTAAAAGTAGATCCAGATTCAAAAAGATTGCAACTTCTTGAAGGTTTTCAGCCTTGGAATGGAGAAAATTTACTTGGGCTTAAATTACTGATTAAGACCAAAGGAAAGTGTACAACAGACCATATATCCATGGCTGGTCCGTGGTTGACATACCGTGGTCACTTAGACAACATTTCCAATAATTGCCTGATTGGTGCGATCAATGCGTTCAATGACAAAGCAGATACGGTACTCAATCCATACACCAATACCTATGAGGGTGTACCTAAAGTAGCAAGAGCAGTCAAAGCAAGTGGGGACTTTTCTATTGTATTTGGTGAGGATAATTATGGAGAGGGAAGTAGCCGTGAGCACGCAGCCATGGAACCAAGACATTTGGGAGTAAGAGCTGTTGTAGTCAAGTCATTTGCCCGTATTCACGAGACCAATTTGAAGAAACAAGGAATGCTAGGACTCACATTCGCAAATCCTGCTGATTATGACAAAATTCAAGAAACAGATAAGATAGACATTCTAGGGTTAGATGAATTTACGGCTGGTGTGCCTCTCAAAATTAAGTTGAACCATGCCGATGGTAGCAACGATGTTTTTGAGGTAAATCATACGTATAACGATACTCAAATTGAGTGGTTCAAAGCGGGTAGTGCATTGAACTTAATCAAACAACAAAGTCAATAACGAATCCCTAGTTTTAAAAAAATAATTTGTATTCAGCGACATAATCTCTTATTTTGTTGATTACAAATCCCAAAACACCTAAACCATGAGTTTACAAACCAACGATAAACGAAGTAAGAAGCTTTTATTCTTGATGATTTTTGCATTAGTTCTTCTAAATGCTGGACTCATCTACCAATTGGTTACCAAGAACAATCAGCTTCAAAATACACAAACAGAACTTGTAGATACCACGCAAGAGTTGGATGACTTAAAAGTCATTGAGGATGAATTGAGGATAAACTTGGAACTCAAGTCAGGTCAAAATGCTAAGCTGGATTCGGTCATTCAAGTGAGAAACCAAGAAATTCAGAAAAAGGTAGCTCAGATTCGGGGTTTGTTGTCTAAAGGTAGAGTGACTCAAGCAGAGTTAGCAAATGCTACTCAAGAAATGGCCTCTTTCAAGGAAGAAGTAGAAAAGCTTAAAGCGGAGATTGAAGAGCTCTCCAAGCAAAATCAGTACTTAAAGGATGAAAACTATGTCATGCAAAAGCAAATTGAAGCCGAGCGTGAAATTAATCAACAGATTCGTTCTGAAAATACAGAACTCGTTAAGCAAGTTGAGGTGGGATCTCGAATTTTCTTGAAATCATTGATTGCAGCACCGATGCGAAATGCACTTGTTGGAGGACTTAAAATCACCGATAAATTGTCCAAGTTAGAAAAAATTGAGGTGTCTTGCACCCTTGGGAATAATGACCTTGTAGCAAATGGAGATAAAACCTTATACTTTCAAGTGGTAACGCCAAATAAAAGCACACTCCACAGTGATAACAACTCTTCTGGAACATTCAATTTTGATGGAGGAGATCGTATGTATACCGTTAAAAAATCGGTTAATTTCCAGAACAAAAACGAGACGGTTACATTTTCTATCCCCAAGACTGAGGGGATGACCGAAGGGAATTATACAGTGAATGTGTACAGTCAAAACCACAAGATGGGAAGTACTCAATTTACGCTCCGTTAATGAGCATTCGAACAGAAAAAATATCACGAGCGGTTCAACGGGATTTAGCCCCCATATTATCGCGAGTATGCCAACGCATTTTGCCAGGCGAACTGGTTACGATTGTCGAAGTACAAGCAACTGCAGATCTTGGACTGGCTAAGGTTTATGTCAGCATACTCAATTCAAAAGACAAAGACAAGAGCCTTTATACCATTGATTTTCACAACAAGGAAATCCGACAGGAATTAGCACAAGTCATGGGTAAGCGTGTGCGTAAGATACCCGAATTGAATTTCTATTTGGATACCACCATGGATCATGCCGAACGGATCAACTCACTGCTTAAAAACCTATAACCCAAAACAGTGAGACTCTCTCTGTTTATCGCATATCGTTATCTTTTTTCTAAAAAGAAAATTAATGCCATTAATATCATAACTGCCATTGCCATGCTCGGCTTTGGGGTGGGGTCCTTTGCTATGATTATCGTATTGTCTACCTTCAACGGGTTTGAAAATATCGTGGAATCCATGATTAATAATTACGATCCAGATATAAAAATCAAGGCAAAAGGCAAAAAAACATTTGTACTCAATTCGACACTGAAAGACCAGCTTAATGCCTCAGCAGAAGTCGATTATTATACGCCTGTTTTAGAGGAAAAAGTAGTCATAAAATACGATCAACATCAGGAAATTGCTCGCATCAAAGGAATAGAACCCCATTCTTCACATCGCACACTCGATTCACTTGTGGTATTGGGTGAATTTTATCTAGGAGATACACTCAAAAATTTTGGAGTTTTTGGTGCTGGTTTAGCACAGAAACTTAATTTATTCCCAGGTAGCCCAGAGTTGGTTACGGTTTTAGTGCCACGCAGAGATGTAGACTATAATGCAATGAATCCCACTGCTTCTCTGAGTACAGAATACCTTCGATCAAGCGGAACGTTTATGGTACACGAAGAGGTAGACAACGAGGTGTTTATGACTCGATTAGATTTTGCACAAAAATTGTTGTCTTACCCCAATTCCATAAGTGCATTAGAACTCACGTTAAAATCAGGAGAAGATCCCATTGAAGCCAAAGAAAAACTGATGGAGCTTCTCGGAAATAATTGGGAGGTAAAAACACGTCGCGAGCTCAATGAAGTGCTTTACAAAATATTTAGCAGTGAGAAGTGGTTTACCTATGCTATTTTATCATTGGTCTTATTCATTTCTTCGTTCAATATCTTTGGGTCGTTAATCATGTTGGTCATCGACAAGAAAAAAGACATTGGCATACTCAAAAGTATGGGAGCAGAAGAAGGAATATTATTTCGGGTATTCATGTGGCAAGGCACCTATATAGCACTCATTGGAGGCGGAATAGGCATTTTATGTGCAATGATCTTGGTATGGTCACAGTCTTATTTTGAATGGTTTGCAATGGAAAATGCCATCGTATCTGCTTATCCTGTAGAATTGCTGTGGAGTGATGTTACCCTCACCCTATTAACCATCCTATTCTTAGGAACTAGCATATCTTTGTATCCTGCTTTCAAAGCATCCAAAACACCCATAAACGCCATTAATTAAATCAATGTACGCACCATGTCCAATTGGATTCAATCAATTACATCGTTGTTCAAACCTGCAACCCCAGACCCTATGAAATTTTTAGTAGTCGGATTAGGGAATATTGGACAGGAGTATGACCAGACTCGGCACAACATCGGTTTTGAAGTGTTGGATCAATGGGTGAAACAGCATGATGTTCAATGGGATAGTGGACGACTAGCCAGCATAGCCAAATTCAAATTCAGAGGGAAACAGGTAATCTGCATCAAACCAACCACATACATGAACCTCAGTGGTAAAGCGGTACGACATTGGATTAAAACAGAACGCATTGCACCCAAAAATTTTATTATAGTTACCGATGATATTTCCATCGATTTAGGCAAATTGCGGATACGTGGAAAGGGAAGTGCTGGGGGTCACAATGGACTCAAAGACATTCAACAGCAATTGGGTACAGATCAATATCACCGCATTCGATTTGGTGCCAAAGGAGACTTCCCACGCGGACGACAAGTTGAATTTGTACTGGGACAATGGGACGAGAGTGAAGCCATTGAAGTAGCTCTCCAAAAAGACCGTGCATGTAAGGCCATCGAGTCTTGGATTATCAAAGGGCTATCGGGAGCGATGAATGAATTTAGCGGGTAGCGTTATTTCAAGAACATTCGACGTTGGTTGATGCGGGTACTACGCGTCTTGGGTGGGTTGCGATTGTAGTAGCAACCGTCGCCTGATTTTCCGCCAAAAATATATTCAAACTTGATGGATAAGATGTGATAGCTGTCTGTTTTGTCGGCATTGCCTCGTTCATCACCAATTGCTTTTGTTGTTTGCGAACGATCGGATAATTCTCGTGCAATATCGCCTTTCTCATTTCCGATAAGCATAGGATCAGCATATACGGTACTCACATCATCGAGGTAATCGGTGAATGTCTTTCGAAATCCTAAATCTAAAATCAATGAAGTGCTTTTTGCCAGTCGAAACTTATATCCTAGTCCATAGGGAATAACGATAGAAAGGTCATCGTATGGTCCAGAACCATCCTCCAAAAACTGCCCTTCTGTACCCAACTCTCGAAGTTGATACCACTCATCTTGATATTCTGTTTTGGGTTGGTAGTATATCGCACCAATACCACTATAAACATAAAAACGATTAAACCCCTTGTTCCTGCTCCAGGGTCGATATTCCAAAAGCAGATCGGCTTCAACCAAATCCGTCCGAACACTCAAATTTCGGTCTACTTGAAATTCTTGTTTAGAGTAGGCATCATTTCCTGCCAGATGGGTAACCAAAAAATTAGTCGCCACAGATACACCTCCCATGTGAACGGCAATACCTGCTCCAATAGCAGGACGAGTAGCTTTAGCATCCCAGTCAAAAATACCACGACTTCCCACGAAGTTGCTACCGCCCAAATCGCTCATCATATTGCTAGCCCCTAGGTAAATATTGCCAGACCAATTGCGACTTTTGTAAGTCTGAGCTTTAGATACCATCGATGGTAAGGAAAAAGCAACTAAAAGGAAGAGGTAGATTAATCGTTTCACAAAACAAAGATAATTCTTCGAACGTATTTGCAGAATGGATAGTGTTAGCACATCATCAACAGGTACTCTACAAATCCTTCGTTAAACCCTGTACGATTTTATAACCGTTAAAAAATTCTTTAGCGATAATCCGAATAAACGAATACGTGGGCACAGCAACGATCATCCCCACAATACCACCTAACGAACCAGCAGCGAGAATAACCATAAAAATTTCCAGTGGATGAGCCTTCACACTTTTCGAGAAGATCAAAGGTTGAAGCACAAAATTATCCAGCAACTGAGCCACCACAAAAGGAATGACAGCAGACATCAAAAAACCAAAGAGAGCAGCATCGGGACTAGCCTCCAATTGCGAAGTTGCAGCCAATAAAAGTCCAATGCCTGCACCCATGAGTGGGCCGATGTAGGGAATGATATTAAACACACCTGCAATCACACCAATGAGCATAGCATTTTGCACACCTAAAATGGATAGTCCAATCGAGATTACGAGAATAATCACTGTGATTTGAGCCAATACACCGATAAAATAGCGAGACAATAAATCTTTAGTTTCCGTTACAATCGTATTCACCTTGTTCAAGTATTTTTCAGGAGAAAGACTCGCGATAATCTGATCCATGATTTGACCGTCTTTGAGCAGGAAGAAACTGATAAACAAAACCGAAAACAGACCAATCAACGTACTCGATATACCACCTAGGATACTACCGATGTACGATCCCACATCACTAACATTAATCAATTGATTTACTTCCTCTTGAATCACCGAAGAAACATCCGTGTCCGACACCAACCAACTCGGCAGGTTAGCCAATTCAGATTGGATACGAAGGAGAATACCGTTGGTATCGATTTGGGATAAGATATCCGCTTGATGCACAACGATAGGAGCCATAAACTGAATGATGCCCGTAACCACACCAATAATAAGAGCAAGAACCAGTCCCGCACGCAGGGCGTTGGGCAATTGCCATTGTTTGATACGAACGGCACCCAGCAGACGCATAAGCGGACGAGCGATGAATGCCAAGATGGTTGCTGCAAAAAACGAATAAATCATCAGGCGAACATTCCATAGGATGTATCCCAGGAGGATTAGCCCCAGAAAGCCCAGAATCAATCGGATAGTTTTAGTCGATAACATAGTAGGTTAAAATTCAGTTAGCATAGTGCAAGATACAAACTTAAAAACAAGTTAGGGTTGATCAGCACAGATTTCGGTAAGCACACCTTGAGTAGATTTGGGGTGCAAGAATGCAATCACCTTGTTATCGGCACCTGGTTTAGGCGTATCGTGAATAGCATCAAAACCAGCATCTTTCAGCCGTTGGAGTTCGGTATTCACATCATCCACAGCAAAAGCAATGTGGTGGATGCCTTCACCTTTCGATTCGATAAACCGATGGATTGGACTAGAAGCGTTGGTAGCTTGGAGCAGCTCGATTTTCACGTCACCCACTTGAAAAAAAGAAGTCATGACTCCTTCGCTAGGTACTTCTTCCGTTTTGTAATGAATGGTATTCAGGAGTTGAGCAAACCGTTGGTTGCTTTCTTCCAGATTTTTAACTGCGATACCGATGTGCTCAATTTTTTGCATACACAAAAGTATAATTTTATTAAATCTTGAAATTCGCTGTTAGTGCCAGTGTGAAGCTGGTACTACAAATCCAATTAAAAACAAAACAGTGCTAGCTACAAGCTAGTACCAACAGATGAATGAAGTAATTCGAGGAAAAAGATAGAAGAGGATTTTACGCCATTAATGTCACGTGCTGAAAGCAAGGATCCGCCACGGCGAATAAACTGATGTAACATGATGTAAAGAAAATATCAACAGGTCTCTTCGCCGTTGCGGATCCCCGCCTGCGGCGGGAGACGTTGATGGAGTAGAAATCTCAAAAAAGATGACTAAAAAACACCAAACATATTTAAAAACTAGACGTTATATTTGCAGTTAGAATAAGTCTAAATAAGAACAAGAAAGAATGAACCTGCCCATATACTTGGATAACAATTCGACCACGCCCATGGACCCACGGGTGTTAGAAGCGATGTTGCCTTTTTTCAATGAAAATTTTGGTAACGCAGCGAGTAGAAATCACAGCTTCGGATGGAATGCCGAAAAAGCCGTTGACGATGCACGTGAGCAGGTAGCCAGTCTCATTGGAAGTACCTCTAAAGAAATCATCTTCACTTCGGGAGCCACTGAGGCAAATAACCTAGCCATCAAAGGAGTCTATGAAATGTATGGTTCACAAGGGAATCACATGATCACGGTAACCACCGAACATAAGGCTGTTTTGGATGCGTGCAAAAAGGCAGAAAAATCAGGTGCAGAAGTGACCTACTTATCACCCAACGAAGATGGATTGATCAACCTGGATGAGCTAGAATCAGCCATTACCGATAAAACCATCCTTATTACCATCATGTATGGTAACAACGAGATTGGAGTGATTCAAGATATCAAAGCCATTTCGGCCATTGCCAAAAAGAATGGCATTCTCTTTCATACCGATGCTACACAAGCAGTAGGTAAAATACCGGTAGATGTGTTGGCAGATGGAATCGATTTGATGAGTTTCACGGCACATAAAATGTACGGCCCCAAGGGAGTTGGAGCCTTATATGTACGTCGTAAAAACCCAAGAGTAAAAGTTACCAGTCAGATGGATGGCGGCGGACACGAACGCGGTATGCGAAGTGGTACACTTAACGTGCCAGGCATTGTTGGATTTGGTAAGGCGTGTGAGCTATGCCAACAAGAGATGGAAAGCGAAGCAACTCGCTTAAGTGCCATGAGAGACAAACTCGAAAAGGAATTACTTACCATCGAAGAAGCATACGTGAATGGAAATGCTCAACACCGTTTGCCTCATGTATCCAATATTTCCTTCAAATTTGTAGAAGGAGAAGGACTCATGATGGGAACCAAAGATATTGCAGTCTCTAGTGGTAGTGCATGTACCAGTGCATCGTTAGAACCGAGTTATGTATTGAAGTCGCTTGGATTAGACGATGAATTGGCCCATTCCTCATTGCGATTTGGCTTGGGAAGATTCACAACCGAAGAAGAAGTTGACTTTGCAATCGACCATGTAAAATCAGCTGTAAACAAACTCCGAGAGATGAGCCCACTCTGGGAAATGTTTCAAGATGGCATTGATTTGAAAACTATTGAATGGGCAGAACACTAAACAATAAAAGAAAATTAACGATATGGCATATTCAGAAAAAGTAATCGACCACTACCAAAATCCAAGAAACATTGGAAAGCTAGACAAAGATTCCAAAACAGTTGGTACAGGACTTGTAGGTGCACCTGAGTGTGGCGATGTGATGCGTTTGCAAATCGATGTAGACGATGCAACAGGAATCATCAAAGACGCCAAATTCAAAACCTTTGGATGCGGATCAGCCATTGCTTCTTCCTCATTAGCTACGGAGTGGTTAAAAGGGAAAACAGTAGATTCAGCAATGGAAATCGACAACATGGAAATCGTTGAAGAATTAGCGTTGCCACCGGTTAAAATTCACTGCTCGGTATTGGCCGAAGATGCCATTAAAATGGCAATCAACGACTACCGTCAGAAGCAGGGATTGGAACCCATAGAAGACGACAAAAAACATTACTAAGATTTAAATGACATGATTACAGTATCAGAACGAGCAGCAAAACAAGTGAACAGCCTCATGGAAACCGAAGGACTGGATAAGGAGTACTTTATTCGTGTTTCGGTAGTTGGAGGAGGATGTTCTGGTTTGAGCTACAAAATGGACTTTGACAACGAGAGCCAAGAAGGCGATCAAGAATTCGAAAGCAACGGATACAAGATTGTTTGCGATATGAAAAGCTTCTTGTACCTGTGTGGAACAGAATTGGATTTTACAGACGGGCTGAATGGAAAAGGCTTCCAATTCAATAATCCCAATGCCAACAGAACCTGTGGTTGTGGGGAGAGTTTCTCGGTGTAGCTCTTTACCCTTGTTTTTGCATTATAAAACAATACCTCGATCAATCAATTCTTGAGGCGATAGCGATACATGGCGTATGTACATCTTGATACGCTGATCGGGAAGTCCAGCCGCATTTTTAGGTTGACCTTCAATGATTTGAGCTATTTCCATGCCTGCAAGTACCTTCCCAAACACAGTATACTCATTGTCCAAAAATGAAGCACCGTCGGGATCAGTAACGATATAAAACTGAGAGCCACTAGATCGTCTTTCAGGGTTGGTCATATTCCCCAAACGTGCAGCAGCCAAACTCCCATATTCATGCTTGTGAATGGACGTGTCAATTTCTGCAGGCAGCGTGTAGCCAGGGCCTCCAGAACCGTCATTATTTCGATTGTCGTCTTTGCTTGTTGGGCTTCCACCTTGGATAACAAAATCATCAACACATCGGTGAAATTCGGTTGAATCATAGTAGCGAGCTCGAACCAAGCTATCAAAGTTGCGGCAGTGAATAGGGGTCTCCTCAAAAAGTTGGAGATAGATATTCCCGAATTCGGTTTGTAGTTCAATCACTTCAGTTTTATCAAGAAGATTACATACATCACACGATTCGTCCTTGCAACTCGAGAATGTACCCAAAAGGGTGATGATTGCAATTCCAAATAGGATTCTTTTTATGTTCATAGATTTTTCGATTTTTCACGAAGTTAAGCCATATTTTGACCCAGAGCAAAAACTCAAGATAAGTAATGAGATATCGTTTATCTTTGTGTTCGTTAATACATGCCTTCCATTACACTTGTCATTTTGATGTTGCTGTTATCCGCTTTTTTTTCGGGACTGGAGATTGCATTTATTTCGGTAAACAAACTACGCATCGAACTCAAAAGTAATCAAGGGAAGCACTGGGCAAAATTGTGTTCCAATTACATCAAGTCACCTTCCAAATTTATCAGTACCATTTTAGTGGGCAACAACATTGCCTTGGTAGTATACGGGGTGACCATGGAAGAACTATTTAGACCCCAATTTGCCTATCTAGGATCATTCCCAGCTTTGATTCTGGCCACGTTTATATCCACAGGCATTGTTTTACTCACGGCCGAATTTTTACCAAAAGCATTGTTTCGATTAAATCCCAGTGGCATACTGAGTGTATTGGTTTATCCCTTTCAGTTTTTTTATGTCGTTTTATGGCCGATTGTTCAATTCGTGATATGGTTGAGCAACTTCGTTTTGGTCAAAATTTTTAAAATGGAGCTTTCTGACGAATCTCCTGCCTTCAGTAAAATTGATCTGGATCATTTTATATCCCAGTCTTCTCACCTTCCACCAGATGGAGAAGAGCCTGAGGTAGATACCGAAATTCTCAAAAATGCATTGGATTTTGGAAATGTGGAAGTAAGGGATTGCCTCGTTCCTCGAACAGACATCAACGCGATTGATATCGAAAGCACCATCGAAGAATTAGAAAAACTCTTTATTGATACAAGACACTCCAAAATTTTGGTTTTCAAGGAAAATATTGACCACATCATTGGTTATGTTCATCACTTGGATTTACACAAGAAGCCACATAGTATTCAGTCTATCTTGTTGCCGATACTCATTACCAATGAGTCCAAAAGTGCCAATGACATGCTCAATGAGTTTTCAAAATCGCAACGAAGTATAGCCTTGGTAGTGGATGAATATGGAGGTACTGCTGGTATCATTACCGTGGAAGACATCATGGAGGAAATTTTTGGGGAAATTGAGGACGAACACGATGAAGTAGAGGACAATGAGCTAGTAACCAACGGTGGACAACTCATATTGAATGCCAAACTGGAAGTAGACTACCTCAATGAAAAATACAACCTGGCAATTCCAGAGGGCGAATACGAAACGCTAAGTGGTTTTATTTTAGCCAACCTCGAAGAAATACCTCCTACAGGAGAAGTCTTCATCATCGATCAATTTGAAATTAAAATTCTGGAAGCAGCCGAACAGAAAATTGAAAAAGTTCAATTAATCATTTTAGACTAGTTCAATAGCCATACTTTTCTTTCCAAAGTGCTTTTAAGCGTTCACGTGTTTTATCTTCTGCTGGGTTATTCCCAGGGTCGTAAAGCGTCGTATTTGCGATTTCATCTGGAAGAAACTCATGAACAGCAAAGTTGTTCGGAAAGTCATGAGCATAAGGATATCCTTTGCCATAGTCCAAGTCTTTCATGAGTTGAGTAGGGGCATTGCGTAAGCTTAAAGGAATAGATAAGTCGCCTGTATCGTTCACCAAAGCTTGAGCCTTATTAATGGCCATGTATGCAGCATTGCTTTTTGGGCTTGTAGCCAAGTAGATGGCTGTTTGCGACAAGATGATTCGGCATTCTGGATAGCCCACATGGTTGACAGCACTAAAACATTGATTGGCTAATAAAAGAGCATTGGGATTGGCATTTCCAATGTCTTCACTCGCAGCTATAATGAGTCTTCGTGCAATAAATTTGGGGTTTTCTCCTCCAGCAATCATACGTGCTAAATAGTAAACAGCAGCATTGGGGTCACTTCCACGAATGGATTTGATAAATGCAGAAATGATGTCATAGTGTTGTTCTCCGCCTTTGTCAAAATGAGCTAGCCGAGCTTGAATCGCTTCATCTACTAGGGCATTATTGATATCAATTTTTTTCTTTCCAGTGAAGTTGACAATAATTTCGAGTGCATTGAGCAGTTTTCGACCGTCACCTCCACTAATTTTTGTAAGTGATTCCCATTCACTGATTTGAATTTCTTTTTGAGCAAGTAGCTGATCTTTTTGGCAGGCTTGATGAACCAATTGCTTCAAATCTTCGATTTCCAAAGCTTTTAAAACAAATACCTCACATCGAGATAGAAGGGCTGCATTCACCTCAAAACTGGGGTTTTCAGTAGTAGCACCAATTAGGGTAATGATGCCTTGTTCGACAGCACCCAAGAGAGCATCTTGTTGGCTTTTATTAAAACGATGTATTTCATCGATAAACAAAATAGCACTTCCGCCACTACCTAAAAATTTAGTCTTTTTTGCTTTTTCAATCGCCTCGCGAACGTCCTTCACTCCAGCATTAATTGCACTGAGTTGAAAGAAAGGGGCTTTTAGTGTTTGCGATATGATTTGAGCAATGGTTGTTTTTCCAACTCCAGGAGGACCCCAAAAAATACACGAATAGATGTTGCCCCCTTCGATGGTTTTTCGTAGTGGCTTTCCCTTGCTTATGATGTGTTGTTGGCCGACAAGTTCCTCCAGATTTTGAGGTCTTACTCGTTCGGCTAACGGGGTATTTGATATGGATGTAGAAGAATCAATAATACAACAAAGATGCTAATTTTTGAGATACCAATAAACGCGTTAAATAAAAATGGATATGCCTTACTTTTGCCTCGATGAAAATCATTTTCGCCTCTCAAAACCCTAACAAGCTTAACGAGATTCAATCTCAATTAGCCAATTACGATGTAGTTGGTTTAGATCCATTATTGTTTCCTGAGGAACTCCAAGAGACAGGAGCTACTCTAGATGCCAATGCACGCCAAAAAGCACAACAAGTTTGGGACAAGACCCATGAAAGTTGTTTTGCCGATGATACCGGCTTGGAGGTAGAAGCCCTAGACGGCGAACCAGGTGTTTATTCAGCTCGATATGCAGGAGCACAAAAAGATGCGAATGATAACATGAATTTACTATTGCACAATTTGTCTGATAAATCTAATCGAAAGGCTCGATTTAGAACCTGCATATCATTGTGTTTGGATGGTATTTTTTATGAATTTGAGGGGATATGTGAGGGAGAAATTACCCTGCAAAAATCAGGAGAAAAAGGGTTTGGATATGACCCCATTTTTCTTCCAAATGGTAGCAAGATAACCTTTGCTGAGATGTCTTTAGCTGAAAAAGCAAGGATAAGCCATCGCGGCTTAGCAGTCGCTCAATTGGTTGATTTCCTAAAAAGATAACTATTTTAAAGCCGACTCGTAACGATTAATCCAATCTTCTGGAGTCATTTTCCCCATTAACCCAGCAATAAGGTCAAAAGGGATATCGTCCATTCTTTTAAATCGAACGCAGCTCTTGCCCATATCTACTTTGTATTTGCATTGTTGAGCATATTCAGATTGAAACCATTGGAGCAGTTCTGGATCGGTATAGATGCCCATGTGATATAGAGCAATAAAATTTTTTTGAGAAGCGATATTCACAAAGGGTAGAGGAAGTTTGGGGTCGCAATGATATCCTGCTGGATAAAGAGACTTGGGGACTACATAACCAATCATACCATAGCTCATGCGTTCTTCGAAACCCAAGGGGAGGTGTTTGATTATGGTATTACGAAGCTTGTTG
>Ga0213866_10002327_pt1 | contig 13504 bp, 10 predicted proteins | sample PICome_11_FD_160079 | JGI IMG/M metagenome (GOLD analysis project Ga0213866, IMG submission 160079) | Coastal seawater microbial communities near Pivers Island, North Carolina, United States - PICO284 | ecosystem: Environmental > Aquatic > Marine > Coastal | place: USA: North Carolina...
ATCCACGACAGGCCACGCCGTTGATAGTGGCGCAGTTCGCCGACGAATCCAGCCGACTCGGTCGCCTCGTCGAGCTCTTCGTCGGGGAGGCCTTTGAGTAGAGCGTCCACCCAGTCACGGGCGCTCAGGCCGATTTCGTGCCCGCCGATCGACTTGCGACCCGACGGGTCGGATCCGATTTCGACGCCTGCGAGGTGGGCTGCGAGGTCGCCGGCGAACATGCCGCTGTCGACGGTGGTGCCGGCCTCATGGACCCGGATAGTCGGAGCATCCTCGGTGGCACCCTCACCGTTGGCGAGCTGAAGCAGTTCAAGCGGGGTGACGGACGACTTGGTGGCCTTGAACTCGTCGAGCTTTTCCCGCTGGCGGCGCAGCTGGTCGGCATCGATCCGCACCCAGCGGTCGCCAGTGTGCAGCAGAGTCGAGCCAGCGGCCTCGGCGCGTGCGAGCTCGGTCTCGGAGATCGCCTCATCGCCGATCACCATGTTCCACGCAACGAGCGCGTCCTTGCCAAATCTAGATCGCCGGTCGTCGCCCGGTGACGGGATCGCTTCGCCAGTGACGCGAGCTTTCTGCTTTATCAGGCGTTCAGGACCGATGAGGTCAACGCCCATACGATCGAGTTCGAAGGGGGCCAGGTCGAGGAAGTCTTCAGCAACGTCGAAGTTCGCAACGCCGGCGTCGTCGAACACGATCAGCTCAACCGCTGCCGGTTCGTGCTCGAGGGCGAGACCGGCGAATCCGGGCAGGACGGGTGCGATTTGGCTGGCGAGGTCGAGTATCTGGGTACCGAGCGACTTGAGCTGCTGTTCGCTGCCTGCGAGGTCGAGCGCTGCATCGGTGCGCTCCCACACGTCAGCTGCGGTGCACCACCGCATTGAGTCGTTGTCGTCAACCAGTTCAAGCCGTACCTCCCACGGGTCGTGAGGTTCACTGCCCATGAGTAGGCGGAGGCGAGGGGTCACCACAGGTTCGCCGTCGAGGCGTCGTCGGTGCAGATCGAGTTCGTTGCGTAGCCGCCCGAGTGCTGCGTCGAACTGTTCGTTGTTGCCACGGACGACGCGATCGGGCTTGGCGAGCGCGCCAAATGTTGCGCGCAGGGCCTGAATCATCGGCTTTCGCTGACGACCGAGCTCCGGTCGCCAACTCGCCTGATGGAGCAGTCCACGGGCGATGCCGTCGATGAACTGGGCGAAGATGTCGGCGGGCCCGTGACTCGATCCAGCCGTGCAGATCGGTGGCATCGACTCGATGAGCCCGACGAGTAGATCGGCTACCTCCGGGTCGCCACCAATCGCAGGTACCCACGAGGCGACCGTGAAGGGACCTTGGTCGGTGATGATTGGGGTGATGCGGCCTGAGCCCAGCACCCCCCGAGCGAACTCGGCCATGGCGGCGAACCAGCGAATCGAATCACTCACCTCGACGGCGTCGTCGCCCTCGGGAAGTTCACTCAACCAAACGGCCGTGCCGAGCGGGTCGAGCTGGCACGAGGCGGCGGGGATAGTGGGTTGTCCGTCGACGACGATCGAAATGCGCGCTGTAGCGCCGTATGAGACCGGCGAGTCGTGCCAGCCTGAGCGGGTGCCGTCGGCGGCGATGCGTCGAAAGCCCGAGTAGAGCCACGCCATTGATGCGGCATCAACGCCGTTCCACCCCCATACGTGTAGCGCGCCCGAGCGCCAAGTGCCCTGGGCCACGTATGGCGGACGATGTCGGGACGGACGGGCCATCGCCCGCTTCACGCTATCGACCCCGCTGTTGCAGCGGGGTCGCTCGTCGTAACAGCGCTCATGTTCGGCGGCTGCGCTCCGCAGTCTGGGAGGCTCCCTCTGCAGAACGAGGCGACTAGAGGTGGCGAAGTAGTACCCCCTTCAGCCTCCGGTTGTGATCGGAGGTGTGGTGGATTTAGTTGGGAAGCGGGACATGTGTCGGGCTGAAGTTATTCTTGAGACCGCATTTTAAATTGCGTTCGCTCTGGTTCAGACACGTCGCGGATGCGTTGAATCTTGCGGTGAATCCAACACGTCGTTGAGGGTGCGAGCGGTTGGGCTGAGGGGAACGTCGGCCTTGTTGGCGGGGTAGGAGCGGAACAGGCGATCGCCTGAGTTCGACGTGACACCGAGCCAGTATCGCTCGTTGCGGAAGTGGTGAAGTCTGTGGTTGCGAGCGAGGCGGGAGTAGTACCGGTTTCGGGGCCGATAGCGAGTGTGCACGAGCAGGTGCACCCACTCGTAATGGAGGAGGCCGACGGCAGCAAGAGCCCAACCGGTCAGGAACGGCCCCAGCAGACTGCCACCGGTAAGCCGCATAAGTGGGACGACCCAGCTTGCGATGACCGCCGAGAAGGCCAATGTAAACACGAGCGCGTCGATCCACCGGAGCAGCAGCCACCGCAGCTCTGGTGGATCGAGGTGATGCTGGCGATGTCCCAAACCGGTGCCGAGCACCCGACTCACCCAGGCGTCCTCGGGCGCATGGAGGAAGAAGAGGTGGATGATCCATTCGACCGATCCAACGAGTGCGAGGGCGACCCCGAGCACGAGCAAGTCGTGCCACGCGAAAGCCCCGCCGACCGTGAGCCGGAGCGCAATCAGTGCAACCGAGAACGAGGCGAGCACCCGCCCGGATCCACTTGTGGCAAGCACGGCGAAGGTTGCCTGCTTGGTTCGGATCTTGTCGACGCGCACAGCCCCACGCTAGGTCGTTATCCGTCGGCCAACGGCCTTACAACGCGGTGCGTCGATGACCTGTGATGTGCAACTGAAAACACCGGGGACCTCGGAGCTGCGAGACTCGCAGGGTGTGGGTGACCAGTTTTCGGTGTTCGATCAGGGTGGCATTTCGACACTGCCCCCCAACGCCGCCAATGGTCAGTTGTCGGGCAAGGTAGACGCAACCGGCGAATGGGCGTCGCTCCGCAGGGATCACGTCAAGATCGCTGTGATGGCCGCTGGCTCCTAGCATTGATGTGTGACCTCTCGTCATGCGACGTCTCGGATCACCGCCGAACCAGTCCACCTGCCGTTTACCGAGACCGCGCCCGACGCACCGTTCCGATGGCGGCTCGGGGTGCGTCCGCTCGATCTGGCTGACTGGTTTGAGTGGGGTGAGACCGGCGATGCAGCCGTCGCTGCAAAGGCGTCGATTATGGCCAAGCACGCCGACGCAGCATTCGCTGTGCTTGACCAGCGAGTGTCCGACGAGGGCGCCGAGTTGGCTGAGCTGGTCGTGGCCTACCTGGCCGAGCATCGACCCGATCAGAGTCGTGTGCTTAACCCGGAGCTGCACCCCCTCGATGCAGTTGCAAGGCTCGTGCCCGATGACGTCGTGTTGCTCGTCGAACGCGACGGGCGCTTGGTGTTTGGTGGCGGATCGCTGTGTTTCCCGAATCGGTGGGACCTCCGATCCAAGCTCGGGCTCACGATGGCCCAGGTCCACGAACCGGTCGAGCTCCTCAACAAACAGATCGAAGGCCCGATCGACCATTTTTTCAGCCGCCTCGTCCCGGAGCGGAGTTGGTGGCGGCTCGGCTGGGGGATCATCGACACGGACGATTGGTATGCGCCGTCCCATCCCGAGCGGAACGATGCGCAGATGCCGTTCTCATCCGACTCGTGGTGGCTTCGCGTCGAGCGCGAAACACTGCGTCGGCTACCTCGCACCGGTGCGGTTGCGTTCGGGATTCGGACCCACGTCACGCCACTTGGCGACCTTGACGCCGACGTGCGTTCTCATCTTGCGGCCCGCATCGAGCAACTCCCCGACGAGGTTGTGCGCTACAAATCGGTCGCCGACGTCCGTGAAAACATCATCGCTGACCTCCGTAACTGAGGTCGCAGTGACAGGCGCGTGTGGTCGACTCCACCGGATCAGACGATTCGGGATTGGGGAGGCAGTCGCAGCCATGACGTGAGACGATTCAGGTTGGCGTTAAGGCGATATCCCGATGTAGCACTCAATCAGGTTGTGGATATCTCCATTACTTGATATGGTATGGCTCAGGTTTTATGAGTGTTAAAGTCTACATGTTGGTCCGAGGAAGGTGACGGAGATGGCCATCGATCCGAAGAAGTGGACGATCAAGACCCAAGAAGCGTTCGCCGAGGCGATCGACGACGCCAAGGCTCGCTCGAACCCCGAGCTCACGCCCGACCATGTGCTTTCCGCGATGATGCGCCAAGAGGGCACCGTCGTGCCGGCCGTGCTCGCCAAGCTTGGGCAGTCGCCGCTCCAGGTTCGCAACCGCATCGACGAGAGCGTCACCAGTCTGCCCAATGCTTTCGGTGGCGATGAGCCGCGCATGTCAAAGGAGCTCACCAACAAGGTGGGCATGGCCGAGAGGTACCAGAAGGACTTCAAAGACGATTTCCTCTCGGTCGAACACCTGCTGCTCGCGATGAACGACCGCCTCGACGTCGGCTCTGAAGAACTAATGCGGGCGCTCCAAGCTGTTCGGGGTAGTCACCGGGTCACCGATCAGAACCCCGAGGAGAAGTTTGCTGCGCTTGAGAAGTATGGCCAAGACCTCACCGCTCGCGCTCATGAGGGCAAGATTGATCCAGTTATCGGACGTGACGACGAGATCCGACGCGCCATTCAGGTTCTCTCTCGCCGCACCAAGAACAATCCGGTGCTCATCGGTGAGCCCGGGGTTGGCAAGACGGCCATCGTCGAGGGTCTCGCCGTTCGGATCGCCGACGGCGACGTGCCCGAGGGGCTGAAGAACAAGCGCCTGATCGCTCTCGACATTGCGTCGTTGCTCGCCGGCGCCAAGTACCGGGGCGAATTCGAGGAGCGCCTGAAGGCGGTACTTAAGGAGATCACCGACGCCGAGGGCGAGATCATCACTTTCGTTGACGAACTCCACACCATCGTCGGTGCAGGTGGCGCCGAGGGGGCGATGGACGCTGGCAACATGATCAAGCCGCTCCTTGCCCGTGGCGAGCTCCGTATGATCGGAGCGACGACACTCGACGAGTACCGCAAGTACGTCGAGAAGGATCCGGCGCTCGAGCGTCGCTTCCAGCAGGTGTACGTCGGTGAGCCCTCGGTTGAAGACACCGTTGGCATTCTCCGCGGCCTGAAAGAGCGCTACGAGGTGCACCACGGTGTACGAATCCAAGATTCTGCGTTAGTCAGCGCCGCTGTGCTGTCAGATCGCTACATCACCTCGCGCTTCCTGCCTGATAAGGCGATCGATCTCGTTGACGAAGCCGCTTCGAAGCTGCGGATCGAGATCGACTCGTTGCCCACTGAGATCGATGTGGTCGACCGTCGTGTCCTTCAGCTTGAGATTGAACAGGTCGCACTCGAGAAGGAGTCCGACAGCGCATCGAAGGAACGACTCGACGCTCTCCACGACGAGCTCGCGAATCTCAATGTCCAGGTCGCCGAGATGAAGCAGCACTGGGAGCAAGAGAAGCAAGCGATCGACGCCATCCGCGAGATCAAGGAGGAGCTTGAACAGCTCCGAATCCAGCTCGAGCGCGAGACTGATCTGAATTTGGCAGCCGAAATTCGTTATGGCCGCATCCCCGAACTCGAGCGTCGCGTCGAAGAGGCGACAAAGCATCTCGATGAGTTGCAGGGAGAGCGGGCCATGCTGAAGGAAGAGGTCGACGCAGAAGACATCGCCGAAGTGGTCGCTAAGGCGACCGGTGTGCCGGTGTCACGCCTCATGGAATCCGAGCAGCAGAAGCTTGTTCACCTCGAAGAGCTGCTGCACCAGCGGGTGATCGGCCAGAACGACGCAGTCAACGCCGTCGCAAACGCGATCCGGCGTAGCCGGGCCGGGTTGTCTGACCCGAATCGGCCGATCGGGTCGTTCATGTTCCTCGGTCCCACCGGTGTTGGTAAGACCGAGCTCGCCAGGGCGCTCGCCGAGTTCCTGTTCGATGACGAGCGAGCGATGGTCCGTATCGACATGGGCGAGTACATGGAGAAGTTCTCGGTGTCGCGTCTCATCGGCGCGCCCCCCGGATACGTCGGTTACGACGAGGGTGGCCAGCTCACCGAAGCTGTGCGCCGTCGGCCGTACTCGGTTGTGCTCCTCGATGAGATTGAGAAAGCGCATCCCGATGTGTTCAACACGCTGCTGCAGCTACTCGATGATGGCCGGCTCACCGATGGCCAGGGCCGCACGGTCGACTTCACCAACGTGGTGCTGATTATGACGTCGAACCTTCCGGGAGATCCACTCGAGTTCTTCAAGCCGGAGTTCATCAACCGCATCGACGACATCATTCGGTTCCGGCCGCTCACCGAGGCCGACCTTGAACAGATCGTCGGCATTCAACTTGAACGGCTTGTAGCACGGCTGGCCGATCGCAAGATCACACTTGAGGTACACGATGACGCAATGTCTCAATTGGCTCGCGAGGGGTTCGATCCGGCGTTTGGCGCTCGACCCCTCAAACGGATCATTCAGCGCGAGATTGCCGACCCGGCCTCGATCCTTATCCTTGATGGCACGGTCGGCGAAGGCGGCGCGATCGATGTGCATGCCGGTGTGCGCAACGACCCTGAATCCGAGCCGCTCGCCGACACTGCCGGAAGTGCACTCGCCGTGACCGTTCGGTAACGAAGGGTCAATTGGCGGAGCGGGTTACGAGTTGCTTGCGTTCGGCTGAACCGCTCATTGATGTGTTCGTCGTCTTTGGTGAGAGGTCCGCTGCGACCCTCGATGCAGCCGGTGCTTCGGCATTGAGTGCCGTCAGCCCTGTCGACGCCGGAGGGCAGCGGCGTGGGCCGGGAAGCCTTCGTGATCGGCGAGCGCGATGATCGACGGTGCCATGCGAGCGGCGGCGCGAGCATCGGCTCGGGCGACCGCAGTGCGTTTGAGGAAGGTGTCGGCCGTGATTCCCGAGGACACGTGGGCGAACCCGCTTGTGGGTAGTGATGCGGGGCACCCAATCAGGAAGTTGCCGGCGCTGAACGGTGTGTTCTGGCCAATAAGGATTTCGCCAGCGTTGACGAGCCGATCAAGCACGGCTGGCTCATCGCGGTCGTCGACCACGACTTGGAGATGTTCGGCTGCGAATTCGTTGGCAACGTCGACGGCAACGTCGAGATCGTCGACGAGGACGCAGCCACCATTCGGGCCGAGCGACGCCCGGACTGCTTCGGCGCGGGCGGGTGGGAGTGCCTCGATTTGGTCGACGAGTTGAGCATCGACCGCATCGACGAGAGTTCCTGACGGGGTGAGCAATACAACCGAGGAGTCGGTGCCATGTTCTGCTTCGATCAGCAGGTCAGCGGCGAGCAGTGCCGGGTCGGCGCAGTCGTCGGCGATCACGAGCGACTCGGTCGGTCCGAGCAGCATCATCGTCGTCACTCCGTGGCGTTGCATTTCGACTTGGGCGATCGTGACCGCAGGTGAGCCCGGACCCACCACCTTGCGAACGCGCGGGATCGACTCGGTCCCGAAGCCGAGTGCTGCAACGCCGGCTGGACCGTTGACGCGAAACACGTTGCGAATACCGAGTTTGCGGCACACAACGAGGACAGCTGGGTCGACCTCGCCCGACCCGCCGGGTACCGGCGGCACGACGAGCGACAAGGTTGGCACTCCGGCGACCACGGCGGGAACGGCGAGTTGGTAGGCGACCGACGGATATGAGGCCTTGCCCGATGGGGTAAATAGTCCGGCCGAGCTGATCGGCGTGATCTTCTCGCCGACGGTGAGGCCGGGCTCCGACTCGAATTGCCAGTCGCCGGCTCGCTCAAGCTGATGTTCGTTGAACGCCCGGAGGTGAGTAATCGCGTCGTCGATCGAACGGTCGACCGCTTCGTCGACCTCGGCTTGCTCGAATTCTGTATCGCTAACGCGGAGGCCGTCGGGATCGACGGCGATGCCGTCGAAGCGAGATAGCGCGTCACAGACTGCGGCGTCACCACGTTTACGGACGTCTTCGATCAACATGCCGATGGACTCTCGGAGCTCGGGGTCGAAGATGTCATCGAGTCCGCGATGCATGAGCGCCACCCGATCGTTACTCGACATGCTCGACCACGTCTGACGGCGCAACACGCTCATGCTGACGACGCTATCGACCTGCGTTAGAGCTGGCGTCGGACAACACCTGTAAGGCACGAGTCAGTTGTATGAGACCCCGATTGAGTACACGTATCTAACGCCGGGCCATAACTGATGAGCCCCCCTCAACCGACCCGGTCCCGGCGTGCCCCCGCTTGGCTCAAGATGTTTGATCGTGAGGTGATCCCCGCGGTTCGTATCGGCACCGCCGGCCGGCGGTCTCGTCGAGACGACGAAGAATGAGGGCGCCACGTTGTGTTCGGCTCGGTCGGCCATTTCAACCTCGGCTTCCTTGACACCGTATGTCGCCGCGGAATAAGACGATGTCCGCGACTTCGGTACCTGCAACGAGGATGCTGCCTCGTTTGCGGCCACCGCTTACGGCAGCTTCACCAAGCCCATCGTCTGTTTCTTGATCTGTCGTCGTCACAGCGACGGTGAGGTCGGCAGTTGGGATGAGGAATGCGTTCATGGCATCAGCGTCGAGTTGCGGTTCCGAACGGCCAGAGAAGCGGACGCCTGCGCCCGAAACGCGACTGTGAGCTGGGGTGATTCGAACCAGGGCCCTGGTCGATCCCACCGGGCGGTAGGGTCAAGCCACGTTCCGGTCGGCGCATCAAGGCGTCGCATAGCCAGCAATCGGGGAGCGTTTATGCCCGTCACCGTCGTCGTCGGCGCCCAATGGGGTGACGAAGGCAAAGCCAAGGTCATCGACCTGTTGTCGAAGGAGCACACCTTCGTCGTCCGCTACCAAGGCGGACATAACGCAGGGCACACTGTCGTTGTCGACGGCGAGAAGTACGCCCTTCAGCTGATCCCGTCAGGCGTGCTCTACGAGCACGTCATCCCCGTGATTGGCAACGGCGTTGTCGTCGACCTGCCGACGCTCTTCAATGAGATCGAAACCCTTGAAGGTCGCGGCGTATCGTGCGCGGAGTTGAAGGTGTCGAGCCGGGCCCACCTCATTTTCCCGTGGCATCAGGCTCACGATGCCATCGCCGAGGCCGTACGCGGCGACGGCAAGATCGGCACCACCTTGAAGGGCATCGGCCCCGCATACGCTGATAAAGCTCGTCGGGTTGGCATCCGTGCCGGGGATGTGCTTGATGCGGAGCGTTTCGCCGGACTCGTGCGTGAACGCGGGCACGCCGAGAACAAGCTGATCGAAGAAGCTGGCGGTCATCCACTCGACATCGACGACATCGTCACTCAGTTCGTTTCGTTCGGCGACCGACTGCGCCCATATGTGGCCGACACGATCACTCTCCTCCACGAGGCGCTTGCCCGCGACGCTCACGTGCTGATCGAAGGGGCTCAGGCCACGTTCCTCGACCTCGATCACGGCACCTACCCATACGTCACGTCGTCGAATCCGACCGCCGGTTACGCCGCCGTTGGCACTGGCCTCGGACCCCGCAACCTCGACCGGATCGTCGGTATCGCCAAGGCGTACACGACCCGCGTCGGCGCCGGCCCGTTCGTCAGCGAGCTGTTCGACGAAGACGGCGCCACTCTCGGCGATGTCGGTAAGGAGTTTGGCACCGTCACCGGTCGCCGTCGCCGCACCGGGTGGCTCGACTGCGTCATGCTTCGTCACGCCGTGCGCCTCAACTCCCTTACAGAGTTGGCGCTCACCAAGCTCGACATCCTCGACGGTTTCAACGAGGTGAAGATCTGCACCGGGTACGCACTTGATGGCGAGCCGGTCGAGCACTACCCCGACCGCTACGACGTCCTTGAACGCATTGAGCCTGTGTATGAAGTGCTGCCCGGCTGGAACTCACCGATCAATGAGGCCCGCAAGCAGAGCGATCTCCCTGAAGAGGCGAAGCGGTTCATCGAGGTCGTTGAGCGCGAGGTCGGTATTCCCGTAAAAGTCGTAGGCGTCGGTGCCGACCGCGACGACTACCTGGTCTGGGGAGTTTCATGATTCCCAGGTATTCGACGCCGGAGATGGACGCCATCTGGTCCGACTCCGTCCGCTTCGGTCGATGGCTCGAAGTTGAACTGCTGGCCACTGAGGGTCACGCTCAGCTCGGCATCGTCCCAACCGCCGACGCAGAGGTGTGCCGGATCAACGCGCCTGTCACCAACGAAGCGTTCGTCGAACAGGTGCTCGAGCGCGAGGCGGTTACCGACCACGACGTGGCCGCATTTGTTGATGTCGTACAGGCCTCCATCGGAGGTGAAGAAGGCAAGTGGATTCACTTCGGACTCACATCGTCTGATGTGGTCGATACTGCCCTTTGCTGGGCGATGCGCGACGCCGTCGACCTGATGATCGACGCCGCCGGTGAGCTGCTTGCCACGCTCGTTCGCTTGGCGCGCGAACACCGCGAGACGGTGATGATCGGTCGCACCCACGGCATCCACGCCGAGCCCACCACCTTTGGAGCGAAAGTAGCGCTCTGGGCATTGCAGATTGATCGCGACCGCGCCCGCCTCCGGGCTGCCCGCAACGCCGTTGCGGTCATGAAGCTCTCGGGGGCCGTTGGCACCTACTCGAATATCCCGCCGGCGGTCGAAACCTACGTCGGTGACGCTCTCGGCCTCGCTCCTGTCGCTGCCACCCAGGTGGTGGCCCGAGATCGTCATGCCGAGTTCCTCTACGCCTGTGCGTCGGTCGGTGCGACCTGCGAGTTGATAGCGGTTGAGCTTCGTCACCTGCAGCGCACGGAGGTTCGTGAGGTGCAGGAGGGATTCAAGCCGGGCCAGAAGGGCTCGTCGGCGATGCCCCACAAACGGAACCCGATCTCGGCCGAGACCATCTCGGGGCTGTCGCGGGTGTTGCGCTCGAATCTCCTCGCCGGTTTGCAGGACGTTGCTCTTTGGCATGAGCGCGATATCTCGCACAGTTCGGTCGAGCGGGTAATTCTGCCCGACTCGAGCCAGCTCGCGTTCTACGTGATGGGCCGACTTCGTCGACTACTCGATGGACTCATCGTGATGCCGGAACGAATGCAGGCCAATCTTGACGCAAGTTATGGCCTGGTGTTTAGCCAGCCGGTGCTGTTGTCTTTGGTGCAGTCGGGGAAAACGCGTGACGACGCCTACCGCATCGTTCAGCGCAACGCAATGCGGGCATGGGATGAAGGCGCCGACTTTCGGGCGCTCCTCGAATCCGACGCCGAGGTCGACAACGCTGTGCTCGACGACGCCTTCGATCTCCGCCGTTCGCTGCGCAACCTCGACGAGGTATTTGCGCAGCTCGATGCTCTCGACTGACGCTCAGTCAGCGCGAGTAATGCCGGCCTGCTTCAGCACCGCCGGTGCGACCCCGACGTCGCGCCATGACGAGTACGAAATCTTCTTGCTCTGGCTGTAGCTCCTGGCGACCTCGACGAAGCGTGCCTCGAGAGCGTCCATGTCGATGGTCTGTGACATCGATGCAAGTTCGGACTCGAGATCGCGACGTTCCTGCACGAGCAGAAGCTCGGTCATCGGGTCTGCAACGGGAAGTTCTTTCTCGATCGCATCGAGGCGCTGCTTCACAGTGTCGGCGGTGCGCTTTCGGCCTCGCTTTGGCTTCGTGGCACGGAGCCCTTCGAGGTATTCGCGAACAGCCTTTCCTTCGGCGCGACCTCTTGCCAGGGCGGCTTTATGATCGTCCGACATAGGTGTGTTCTTTGCCATGTTTCGAGATGATATCGCCACGTCTTTTCATCGTCTGTGCCGATATCTATTTGTTTATAAAACGGGACATCTATTGATTGGTGGTTGCGGGTTGGTTGGATGCGTCAATGGGAAGCATGCTTCAGCAGCGCAGCCTCACCCACATGCCGATACGTTCACCGAATGTGACTGAACTTCCGCCGCTTTCGCCCACGCTTGAGACGCTTCGTCAGCACGTGTTGGAGCACTCCGTTAAGCATGGCGAGTTCGTGTTGAAGTCGGGGGCGACGAGCACCTGGTTCCTTGACACGAAGCAGACTGCCTGTCGAGCCGACGGCATTCTGGCCGTGACTGATGCGCTGATCGAGGTGTTCGGCGCCGATCTTGACGGGATCGACGCAATTGGCGGCCTCACGATGGGTGCCGACCCGCTTGCTTACGGCGTCGCTGCTGTTCTCGCCACTCGTGGATCTCGTCTTCGCAGCTTCAGCGTTCGAAAGGAACCGAAGGCGGGTGGGATCACCGGCCGGATTGCAGGTGCGCTGCAGCCCGGCGATCGGGTGCTCGTCACTGAAGACACGACGACCCGCGGAACGTCCCTCGTTGAAGCTGCCGAGCAGATCGCGGAGTTTGGCGCCGAGCCGGTGCTCATGAGTGTGATTGTCGATCGTGGCGGCACCTGCGCAGCGATGGCCGCTGACCGCAACATCGACTACCGCGCTCTCCTCACCGCTCCCGACCTCGGCTTCGGGTTCGGTACGTGATCGACTCCGACGCCGTGTTCGCCGAGGTCACCGGCGACTAGCCAGCCCGATGCTCTCATCTGATGAGGTTGTCGGGTTCTGGCGTCACACAACCTGACCAGACATAGAACAGGCCAGTCGGGCCGCGCCGCCGCACCATCTCACTGCTGGGCTGGATCCAGCCAACCCATTCGAGTTCGGTATTGCCGATCTCGGAGTCAGGAGAGTTGACCTCGTCCGCTACGTTCGCGCCCGGCCTGTGTGTTCGTGAAGCACCCTGCCGGGAAGTTCTGAGAAGGCTGAGCCGTCAATGGAGGAGGAGTGGTCGAGACCGGCGTCGATCCGGTGACCTTCCGCTTTTCAGGCGGACGCTCTGCCAACTGAGCTACTCGACCGTGCTGACTCGCCACGCCTTGGATGGCCTCATGGCGACCGCAAGTACCTGTAGCGACTCAATCTGCGTCGGTTGTCTCTCCAACGCAAAAGGACCATCTACTCGGAGAGCAAATGGTCCTGTGCGGTCCCGACGGGATTTGAACCCGCGACCTCCGGCTTGACAGGCCGGCGTGAACTCCAGACTTCACCACGGGACCAGTGACAACGAACGGCAAACCGCTCGGTCGTATGTACACGCACCGAAGTGCGTAGCACCCCCAACGGGATTCGAACCCGTGCCGCCACCTTGAAAGGGTGGTGTCCTAGGCCACTAGACGATGGGGGCCTGTCGAGGCGGGACCTCGTCTCGTTGAGAGCACGGAGAATCTAACAGGGCACGCGGCGCGTTCCACGCGCGTTCTCAGCGGCGGACGATCGTCGGTGTTGTAGGAACCGAAACGGGCGCTTCGATCTGTTCGTCACCATCGGCGCAAGCGACGGGCTCAGCACACGTTCCTGGTCACCGCATCGCCACGTTCGGAAGTTGTGCATTCGGGGACACGGTTGGCCTGTTTGGATTCTGAGCGGTTGTAGCCCGACTTTGGAGGCATCCACAGACACTCCTCGGATGCCTGTACGCCCCGCGATGAGGTCAGCCGCCTGTGCGGGCGAGGGGGTTGCGATCGGTCCGCCCAGCGCGCTCGCGCAGTTTGGCTGGCGTAATCGGCATCAGCAT
>Ga0213866_10002328_pt1 | contig 13495 bp, 13 predicted proteins | sample PICome_11_FD_160079 | JGI IMG/M metagenome (GOLD analysis project Ga0213866, IMG submission 160079) | Coastal seawater microbial communities near Pivers Island, North Carolina, United States - PICO284 | ecosystem: Environmental > Aquatic > Marine > Coastal | place: USA: North Carolina...
ACCGGCAGTCTCCTTAGAGTTCCCACCATAATGTGCTGGCAACTAAGGACAAGGGTTGCGCTCGTTACGGGACTTAACCCAACATCTCACGACACGAGCTGACGACAGCCATGCAGCACCTGTCACTGCGTTCCCGAAGGCACCAATCTATCTCTAGAAAGTTCGCAGGATGTCAAGACCTGGTAAGGTTCTTCGCGTTGCGTCGAATTAAACCACATGCTCCACCGCTTGTGCGGGCCCCCGTCAATTCATTTGAGTTTTAACCTTGCGGCCGTACTCCCCAGGCGGTCTACTTATCGCGTTAACTGCGCCACTAAGAGATCAAGTCTCCCAACGGCTAGTAGACATCGTTTACGGCGTGGACTACCAGGGTATCTAATCCTGTTTGCTCCCCACGCTTTCGCACCTCAGTGTCAGTATCAGTCCAGGTGGCCGCCTTCGCCACTGATGTTCCTTCCTATATCTACGCATTTCACCGCTACACAGGAAATTCCGCCACCCTCTACTGTACTCTAGTCAGACAGTTCTAACTGCAGTTCCCAGGTTGAGCCCGGGGCTTTCACAGCTAGCTTATCAAACCACCTACGCGCGCTTTACGCCCAGTAATTCCGATTAACGCTCGCACCCTCCGTATTACCGCGGCTGCTGGCACGGAGTTTGCCGGTGCTTCTTCTGTAGGTAACGTCAAAGCTGCTGGGTATTAACCAACAACATTTCCTCCCTACTGAAAGTGCTTTACAACCCTAGAGCCTTCTTCACACACGCGGCATGGCTGCATCAGGCTTTCGCCCATTGTGCAATATTCCCCACTGCTGCCTCCCGTAGGAGTCTGGGCCGTGTCTCAGTCCCAGTGTGGCTGATCATCCTCTCAGACCAGCTACGGATCGTTGCCTTGGTAGGCCATTACCCCACCAACAAGCTAATCCGACTTGGGCTCATCCAATAGCGCAAGGTCCGAAGATCCCCTGCTTTCTCCCGTAGGACGTATGCGGTATTAGCCTGCGTTTCCACAGGTTATCCCCCACTACTGGGCAGATTCCCAAGCATTACTCACCCGTCCGCCGCTCTACTCACACCGAAGTGCTTTCGCGCTCGACTTGCATGTGTTAGGCCTGCCGCCAGCGTTCAATCTGAGCCATGATCAAACTCTTCAGTTCAATCTTTTAACCTCGCCAATTAAGGAGAGGGAATGGTTACGCAAAAACCTGCTTTACCATTCAAAATCTCAGCTCATAAAACTGTACTTACCTAATTCATAAATGAATCGATGAGTCACTTGCTTATGATGATTAACTGTCACCATCAACTAGCAAGTGCCCACACGCATTGCTTGATTACATTTTTAAAGAACATTCGCTCCTCAGAGCGGGACGCGTATTCTATAGATAGTAGCCCCATTGTCAACAGCCAAAGGTCAAATAATTGTGTTTATTTTTCCTTCTGAGATCCGGCGAAAAACCACTGCCTGAACCTCTCTGTTGGGAGCGCGCATTCTACAGACCAATGGCTAACTGTCAACCAGTATTTGGCTTTTTTACCAGTTATTTTTCAGGCGTTTAAATTACGCTCAAACCAGCTCGAATAGATGGGTTTTTTTCTTGCCCAGACGGACCAAAAAGAAGCGCCCAAATAGCGCTCGTTGAGGCGCAAATAGCTCAGCTGCTCGCATATTGTCTTCAACGCCTACTGGGTCACCATTGATAGAGACTGAACTGCGCCCCAGCGCATCCTTGACCTCACGACCGGCTTTAACCATGCCGCAGTCGGTCAGTAGCTGGGTGAGTGGCTTTTCGACACAATCGTCAACTTGCAGATTGGATGCAGGTAGCCCATCCTGTCTCAATTGTTGCAGATCCTGTTCTGACAGATCATCGGAATTACCGCTAAATAGTGCCTCGGTAATGCGCTGTGCTGCTGCCAACCCCTCTTCACCGTGAACTAAGGCGGTCACCTCTCGAGCCAGTATAGCCTGGGCCTGAGGGCGACCCTGTGCCGCTGCATCGACCGCTTCAATTTCCGCAATCTCGGCAGTATCTAAAAAGGTGAAGTACTTTAAAAACCTATAGACATCGGCATCGGCGACATTGAGCCAGAATTGATAAAAGCTATAGGGTGAAGTTTTGCTCGCATCCAACCATACAGCACCGGACTCAGTCTTGCCGAATTTGGTGCCATCTGCCTTGGTGATCAATGGCACAGTGAGCCCAAAGCACTGGACTTGATTGCGCCGTCGAGCCAAGTCAATGCCACCGACAATATTACCCCACTGATCACTGCCGCCCACCTGTAGAGTACAGTCGTAGCGCTTGTTTAGCTCGGCAAAATCCAGCCCTTGCAACAGCGCATAGGAAAATTCGGTAAAAGATATACCGGTTCCCTCGCGGTCAATGCGCTGTTTCACTGATTCTTTGGCAATCATGTTATTAACTGAAAAGTGCTTGCCCACATCGCGCAAAAAATCTAGCGCGGTCATATTGCCAATCCAATCTAAGTTATTGGCAACCACGGCGGAATTTTCACCGCAGTCGAAATCTATAAATCGACTGACCTGGGATTTAATCTTGTCCGCCCAACCGGCAATTACATCGGAGCTTTGCAGCTTGCGCTCGTCGGCCTTAAAACTGGGATCACCGATCAACCCGGTGGCACCACCGACCAGAGCGATCGGCCTGTGTCCCGCCTGTTGCAGACGCCTGAGCACCAAAAGCGGAACCAGATGGCCAAGATGCAAACTGTCTGCAGTGGGATCAAAACCGCAGTAGACTGATCGAGACTGCTGCAAATGGGTCTCTAACTCAGCATCGCCTGAGATCTGGGCGACCAGATCACGAGCTTCTAGTTGTTGTATCAGTAGTTTGCCATCTAGTTTCATGGTTTGTATTTCCAACCGTCAGTTTTGCCGAGAGCACACTTTACAGCTTGATCAGTCAATTACAATATTTTCGCGCCGGTTTTTTAGCTGGCCGTAACTGCATCGAAGACCGATTCAAGAGCTGCGATCTGCATTTGTACCTTCCCACTGGGTTTAAAATAAAGTAACTGCCTTTAAGTCCCAGTTACATTGTGTAAAACAGGTAAGCATTGTAACTTATTCACCGTTCAAGCTAGAATCTTGCGCTTATTATCAAGGTTTTGATCCGAGTATGAGTATCTGGCCACAAAACTCTAAAAGATTTCGCAGCATAGTTCGACAACTTGCGTCTTGCCCGCGGATCATAGTGGCCGCTCTGACCCTAGGTTGCTCGGCACTGATTGCAGTGGCCTGGCCCGGGGCGCCCAGCGCAACCAATCCACCCATTCAAGAGTCTCTAGCTATCACCCTGAATACCACCGAGGATTCAAGCTCCAGCCAACCAGCGGCAGATTTGCACTGGAACGAACAGCGAGTGGCAGCTGGTGATAACCTGTCCACGCTGTTTAATCGCAGCGGCCTCAGCCCCGCCGATGTGTACCGAGTATCCAATGCCCGAGATGGGCAGTATCTGCTGGAGCTGTATCCCGGAGAGCTACTGCGCTTTGGCGTAGATGCTGAGGGCAAACTGCAGGAGATGCACTATCAAAAATCACCGCTGGAGAGCTATGTATTTGTCGCCGAAGAGGATAGCTACCAATCCCAGCACAGATTGCGTCAACCGGAGATACTGGTCAGTTTCAGACAGGGGGTAATCGAGGAATCCCTTTATATGGCCGCTAAACAAGCAAAACTTCCGGATAAAATTATTATGGAGATGGCGAATATTTTTGCCTGGGATATCGATTTTGTGTTCGATATCCGCGCTGGGGACTCCTTTGCGCTGCTGTATGAACAGCGCTTTGTTGACGGCAAACCACTCCCCGCTGGCAATATTTTGGCGGCATCATTCACCAACCGAGGCAAGACCTACAGTGCAGTGCGCTATGAAGACAGTCGCGGCCGCAGCAATTATTACACGCCCGAGGGGCTGAGTATGCGCAAAGCATTTTTGCGCACGCCCCTAGATATCTTCCGTATTAGTTCGGGTTTTGATTTGCGCCGCAAACATCCGATTCACAAAAAAATCAAAGCCCACCGCGGGGTCGATTATGCCGCCCCAACCGGTACGCCAGTCTACTCAACCGGTGACGGCAAGGTGTTAGAGGCGGGTTACAGCAAGGCCAATGGCAACTATGTGTTTATCCAACACGGTCAGATGTATACCACCAAATACTTACATCTTCACAGCAAAAAGGTGCGCACCGGTGAATCAGTTGACCAGCGACAGGTCATCGGCACAGTGGGAGCCACTGGTTACGCTACCGGCCCCCACTTGCACTACGAATTTTTAGTCAATGGCGTGCACCGCAATCCGCGCACTGTAACCCTGCCTCAGGCCAAGCCAATACCTCCCTCAGAAAAGCCGGCCTTTGCCGCTAGCGCTAACAGCCTGTTGAATCAACTGGCCACCAAACAGTCCAATCAGCTGGCCTGGAATCAACAGCTGGACAAATCGGACTAATTGGCTGCCATGAATACCCCTACTATTTTTATCGGTCTAATGTCGGGCACCAGCGTTGATGGGATAGACGCGGTGGCTGTGAATATCAATACCGATGACTTCAGCATGGTTGGAGCCCACAGCCATCCGCTTCCCGATGCACTCAGGCAGCGCATACTTAAACTCTGCACTGGCGGCGAAGACTCTGTGCAGCTTCTGGCTGATACCGACCATCAGTTGGGCGAACTATTTGCCGAGGCAACTCTGACTTTAATGAAGCAACTGCAATTGACTCCAGATCAAGTGGCCGCTATCGGCTGTCACGGGCAGACGGTTAGACACAGTCCGCCAGAAAATAATTTGCCTGCCAATAGCCTGCAGATCGGCGATCCTAATATTATTGCCGCTGGAACCGGTATTGCCGTAGTAGCAGATTTTCGGCGCAAAGATATGGCGCTGGGTGGCCAGGGGGCACCGCTAGTGCCCGCTTTTCATCGAGAGCTGTTTTCACACTCACAGAAGAATCGAGTAATCGTTAATATTGGCGGGATTGCCAATCTCACCTATTTACCCGTTGAGGGGAACTGTATCGGCTTTGATAGTGGTCCGGGAAATGTGCTGATGGATCTGTGGAGCCAGCAACATCTGGGAGCCGCTTTCGATAGCGGCGGTGATTGGGCCGCTGGCGGTGTGCTGAATCAACAGCTTCTTGAGCGACTGCTGAGCTGTGACTATTTCTGCCAATCGGCACCTAAGAGCACCGGTCGGGAACTGTTTAATTGGAACTGGCTTGAATCACAGCTGATGGAATTTGATGCCATCGAGTCACAGGATATTCAAGCCACCCTGTCAGCTCTGACTGCGAGCTCGATTAGCCATGCTATTCAAGCACTGAGCGCACCAGTTGAGGAAGTCTATATCTGTGGCGGTGGCGCCTTTAACCGCAACCTTATGGAGATACTACAGCAATATCTGCAAGACACTCCAGTGGCATCGACTCAGGTGCTGGGCATTGACCCCAACTGGGTGGAGGCCTGCGCCTTCGCCTGGCTGGCCAAGCGGCGCCTGGAAAACAAAACCGGCAGCTTAGCCTCAGTGACGGGTGCTTCTAGAGACAGTATCCTAGGCGCCCTGTACCTGCCCTAGGTAGACTAGATTGAGAACGAAGAACCACAGCCACAGGTAGTTGCGGCATTGGGGTTGGAAATAACAAACTTAGAGCCCATCAAACCCTCTTCATAATCGACGGTTGAGCCGGCCAAGTACTGGTAGCTGAGAGAATCAATCAACACGGTAATCCCATCGCGAGTCACAGAGGTATCATCCTCAGCCATTATCTCTTCAAAGGAAAACCCATATTGAAACCCAGAGCATCCGCCGCCTGTGACGTAAACTCTCAGCTTTAAATCCTGATTATCCTCTTCGGTCTGCAGGTTGCGAACCTTGGCCGCTGCCGCGGCAGTGACCTCGAGGATAGAGGGTGTAAAAGTCTGTAAACCTGACATACTTACTCCAAGGACAACGGCTGGCAGTATCAGCCTGTCCTCATAATACTAACGCCGTTGCTTTTCAGTTTTATTTGCTGTTGATGGATTTAACATTGGTTGTCTCTGAGACCTTTGCCTCAACCACCGAGGATTTTTCGTTGTTTGGCGGCTGATAATCAAACGAGCCAAACACCTGGGCACCAGACTGCATCTCCACCGAACTGTAGCGAACGTTGCCCTCAACCCTGCACTGAGCCTCCAGACAAAGTCTATCGAGGGCATGAATATCACCTTGGGTATTGCCATTGATAACAACCAAGGGACACTGAATATCTCCCTGTACCGATCCTCCCTGTAGCACCCTGACCCGAGAGTTGGTATGCCTCGAACTGATATTGCCGACAACCGACCCGAGAATTTCCAAGTTGCCACTGAATTCAATATCGCCATTAATCTTTGTACCAGCTGAAATTAGCGTGGTGGTATCGCCGGAGCCATTTATCAATTCACGATTAATTTTTTTAAACACTTTTTCTGCTACTCCTCTATTTGCCAGTCGAAACTTTGATCGATCTGGGGTCGTTTCATCCATGAATAGCGGAGTGTAACTCTGACACTCTGCGGGGTAAAGCCTTCCGGCAACTGCAGTACTCCTTCATTAATCACAAAGTATTTAAACTGCAGTTCTATGGGAAATGCATCCAACTTCTCGTCTAATTGATATAGCGGAAGACTGACTACTTGGGCATCCTGCAAACCGGTTACCCAGAGTTTAGCATTGACCTGCAATTTTTTTGCCTGATCACTTCGCTGTCGGGCAACCCAATAATAGCGGAAGTGCCTGTCGTCAATAGCTGTCAATTTTAGCTCGCCAACTGAGAGCCCACTGGGCTGATCACCGTCCTGAAGCATCTGTCGGTAGAGTTCAAGCTCTTGATCGCGCCGATAAATCTGTTGCTGCATTTCAACCATCTGCTGGCGCGCTTGTTCCAGCGCCGCAGTGTCCACTTGAATAGAGATCTGCAATCTATCCAGTTCACTTTGACTGGCCTGTAGTTTTTCGCTGAGCTCAGTTACCCGATTTTGCAAATTCTGGTTGCCCTCTCTGTACTCAAGCAACTTGTTGTCACTCAAAATGTATATAGCAAAATGTACCCCCGCTAATAGCAGGAGGCCAATAGCAACCGCAGTCCATATATGGATGGGCCGGTAATAGGTTACAGAGGGGTGCTTATCTGGCATCAGGGCATCAGTGCGGGGCTTGCAAGCCCAGTACCCTCATCAAGACCCTGCATAATATTCATACACTGAACGGCTTGGCCGGAGGCACCTTTGGTCAAATTATCTTCTGCCACTAAAATCACCAACTTGTTGCCATTGCCGGGACGATGGAGGGCAATGCGACAGTAATTTGAACCGCGCACTGATCGGGTCTGGGGATGGCTACCTGAAGGCAGCACATCGACAAAGGGTTCATTTTGGTAGCGCTGTTCAAACAGCGCCTGCACATCGATGTCTGCCTCCAACAAATTAGCATAGATCGTGGTGTGAATACCGCGATTGATGGGCAACAGGTGGGGTACAAAAGTGATCCCTACTGGACCACCGGCAATATCTGCCAACCCCTGTTCAATTTCTGGTTGGTGGCGATGGCCAGAAGCGGCGTAGGCTTTAAAGCTGTCACTGACCTCAGTGAAAAGATTAGCCACACTCGCCTGACGGCCGGCGCCACTGACTCCCGAGGCCGAATTGGCGATAATATCGCTGACATCAATACAGCCAGCTTCCAAAAGTGGCATCAGTCCCAGTTGTACACTGGTGGGGTAACAGCCGGGACAGGCGACAACATTGGCTGTGCTGATTGCACTGCGATTGAATTCAGGCAGTCCATAAACTGCCTGCTCAACCAGCTGCGGCGCGCGATGGGTCTGGGCGTACCACTGCTCCCAGAGCGCTATATCGCGAAGTCTAAAATCTGCCGACAGATCAATCACTTTGATGCCCGCCTTCAACACCTCGGGCACCAGATCTTGTGCTACCCCATGGGGCGTAGCAAAGAACACCAGATCACAGGACTTTAGATTGTCGATCAGTGGCTCAGAAAACTCTAGATCGACGAGCCCTCGCAGATTTGGGAAAAGATCCGCCACCGCTACACCCTTTTCTGACCTTGAGGTAATAGTGACTAATTGGACGTGGGGATGCCCTGCCAACAGACGCAGTAATTCGACTCCGGTATAGCCCGTGCCGCCAACAATACCAACTTTTATCACCTGAGCCTCTCTTAGAATTTTCCAGATTGGGTTGCAACCCCTATAATAACCCAATACGAGATAATCAGTTAACCTAATGCCAAGGCATGATTGAATAGAGGTAACCATGTACCAGTGGGTATTAGCCTTACATATAATAGCTGTAATCTGCTGGTTTGCAGCACTATTTTACCTGCCGCGGCTATTTGTCTATCACGCTATGGCGGAGGATCAAATTAGTCAAGAGCGCTTTGTGGTGATGGAGCGAAAACTGTACCGCGGCATTGCCAACCCCTCCATGATTGCCACTGTAGCACTGGGATTGTGGCTAGTGTGGATGGCGCCTCAGGCCTACTTGAGTCAAACGTGGTTTCAACTGAAATTTCTACTGGTGGTCTTGCTGGTAGGCTATCACCATCTGTGTTTGGGACATATGAGAAGGCTCGCAGAGGGTCGCAGTGACAAGACGCATATTTACTTCCGAGTATTTAATGAGGTTCCCGTGCTGTTTTTAGTGGCCATTGTGGTGTTAGTCGTGGTCAAACCCTTTTGAATACACTTGAATCTAGTTGACTGGCATCAGCGTATGCTGAACGCAGGATCACGAGCTCAACCCTAACCCCGCAAAATCATAGGAACCTCCATGGCCCATCAATACGCCAATTCCAACAAAACGCGATCCCAATCGCTGTTCTCGGCTGCTCAACAACATATCCCCGGCGGCGTCAATTCCCCAGTGCGCGCCTTTCGCGCGGTTGGCGGTACACCAGTATTCTTTGAACGGGCCAGCGGCGCCTATCTGTTTGATGCGGACGACAATCGCTATGTGGACTATGTGCTGTCTTGGGGGCCTATGTTGCTGGGTCACAATCATCCCACAGTGATTCAAGCCATTAAGGATCAACTGGACAAAGCTACCTCGTTTGGCGCACCCACCGAGCTTGAAATAAAGTTGGCAGATAAAATTTGCTCCATAGTGCCCGGCATGGATATGGTGCGCATGGTCAATTCGGGCACAGAGGCCACTATGAGCGCGCTGCGCCTAGCGCGGGGTTTTACTGGGCGGGATAAGATTGTCAAATTTGAGGGCTGTTATCACGGTCACTCCGACTCGCTGTTAGTCAAGGCGGGATCCGGCGCGCTCACTATGGGAGTGCCCAGCTCTCCCGGGGTTCCCGACAGTATTGCCGACCACACCATCACCCTGTCATACAATAACAGTGAACAAGTAAAACGGCTGTTCACTGAGATAGGTGACCAGATCGCCTGTATTATTGTCGAGCCGGTAGTGGGCAATATGAACTGCGTGCCGCCAGTGCCGGGCTTTCTCGAAACTCTGCGGGAATGTTGTACAGAAAGTGGCGCCCTGCTAATCGTAGATGAAGTGATGACCGGGTTTAGAATTAGCCAGCAGGGCGCAATTGGCCACTACAACCTAGAGGCAGATTTAATTTGTCTCGGCAAGGTAATCGGCGGCGGCATGCCAGTGGGGGCGTTTGGCGGCAAGCGCGAGATTATGCAACAGATAGCACCGCTGGGGCCGATCTATCAGGCTGGCACCCTGTCGGGGAATCCGGTGGCCATGGCAGCGGGGTTGGCAACTCTAGAACTTATCTCAGCGCCAGGCTTTCTCGATCCGGTAGTGGCGCGCACAGAACAGCTCACTCACGGCTTGGTGGACAGGGCAAAACAGGCGGGCGTACCCATGACCAGCAATCAAGTAGGCACTATGTGGGGGCTGTTTTTTACCGAGCAACAGCGCATTACCAATTATCAGCAGGTAATGGATTGCGACACCCAGCGCTTTGCCAAGTTTTTCCACGGTATGCTGGAGCAAGGTGTTTACTTGGCACCTGCCTCCTATGAGGCAGGCTTTATGTCCGCTGCCCACACTGAAGAAGATATCCAATACACTTTAAGCGCCGCAGAGCGAGTATTTGCAGGACTCTAGACCTACAGGCAATAACCTGAAGCACTGCTCAGACCACAAAGAGACCCAGGATACAAAAGACTCCAACCGCCCAGACAATTGAACGCAAAGTGGCCCAATCTTGGATGTAACAGATTGCATAGAGAACACGCGAGACTATAAACAGCACCGCCAGGCCGTCTACCCAGTTCTGCTGAGCACCCACCAGATGGGCAACTATGACTGCAGCTGCATAGGCGGGTAGGATTTCGAAACTGTTCTGCTGCGCCCAGTTGGCGCGCTGACTGCGGCCCTCAAGGCTAGCAAGCAATATCCTTGGGTTGTTATTATCATAACTGCCCCGCCAGGCAGCGGGTATTTTGGCAATAATGGCCAACACCCAAGGCATCAGTATTGCCACTAGGATTGTCCAATAGGCTATGGTCATGGGCTTTCCCTCTGGATTTTTTAGCGTAATATACGCCTGTGATCGATAGATGGACTAAGACTGTAGTCCTTTATCCTGTTGTACAATGGCGCAACTTGTTGCCAACGGAGCACCCATGAGCTTTAGAACCAACCGCGGCCCCTACCCCTACACGCGAATGCGCCGCAATCGAGTCAGTGATTTTTCCCGGCGGCTAACCGCCGAAAACCGACTGTCGGTGGATGATTTAATTCTGCCCCTATTTGTTGTCGAGGGTGAGAATCAGTGTCAGCCCGTGGGCTCCATGCCCGGGGTAAACCGATTATCTATTGATTTGCTGGTGGCAGAGGCCCAGCAGGTTGCCGCGCTGGGTATTCCCGCGATCGCTCTATTTCCGGTAGTGCCAGCAGAGCAAAAATCTTCTCTCGCGGAGCAGGCCTACAACCCTCAAGGTCTGGCACAGCGGGCGATCAGTGCCGTCAAAACAGCAGTGCCAGAACTGGGCATTATCGCCGATGTAGCGCTGGATCCATTTACCACCCATGGTCAGGATGGCATTGTCGATGAGCGCAGTGGGTATGTACTCAATGACACTACGGTAGAAGTTTTAGTTAAACAAGCGCTGTCCCTTGCCGCGGCCGGTGCCGATATAGTCGCACCATCGGATATGATGGATGGCCGCATAGGGGCTATACGCGAGGAGCTGGAAGAACAGGAGTTTCACAATACTCAGATTATGGCCTACGCCGCGAAATATGCCTCGAGTTTTTATGGTCCCTTCCGCGATGCCGTGGGCTCGGCAAATAATATTGCCGGTGGTGATAAAAAATCCTACCAGATGAATCCCGCCAATACTGATGAAGCACTGCATGAATGCGCGCTGGATCTGGATGAGGGCGCCGATATGATTATGGTCAAGCCGGGAATGCCCTATCTGGATGTGGTCCGGCGGGTTGCAGATGAACTCAAAGCACCGACCTTTGTCTATCAAGTGAGTGGCGAGTACGCCATGCTCTGTGCCGCCACAGAAAAGGGTTGGCTGGATGGCGACAGGGTTATGCTGGAATCGCTACTGGCATTTAAACGTGCAGGTGCCAGTGGCATCCTCACGTATTTTGCAAAACAGGCGGCACAACTGATTAACGGCCAATAGATTTGCGTCTCGACAAATATATCAGCAACGCCACAGACCTATCCCGCACCACTGTCAAAAAATTTATCAAAGCGGCACAGGTTACTGTCGATGAAGAAATTGCTGTCAGCGGCGCGCAAAAGATTTCCCCTGAACAAATAGTTGCTATTGAAGGTGCGGCCATCGTCCGCCCCAGCAAGCGCTATTTTATGATGCATAAGCCACTGGGTGTTGTATCTGCCAACAAAGATAAGTACAACCCGACTGCCCTATCATTACTCTATGAGCACCGCAGTGAGCAGCTACAGATTGCTGGCCGGTTAGATATAGATACTACAGGTTTACTGTTGATCACTGATGATGGCAATTGGAACCACCGTTTAACATCGCCTCAAGCAGACTGCAAAAAAGTCTATGCGGTACAACTGCTTAATCCTGTGGGTGAAAATTACGCCAAAAAACTCAGTGCTGGCATTGTACTGGATGGGGAAAAACGCCGTTGTCTTCCCGCTGCCATGACAGTAATTGACGATCACCAGATTCATCTGACCCTCTCTGAGGGCAAATACCATCAGGTCAAGCGGATGATGGAAGCACTGGGTAATAGGGTGCAAAGCCTACACAGATTTCAGATTGGCGATATTGTGCTTGATCCAACACTGGAACCCGGTGACTACCGTCCACTAACTGCCGCTGAGGTGTCATCGATCCAATGAGCCGCCCCGCCGATAAATCTGTGGCCCTATTGCTACAGCGTTTACACCAATCTCAAGGGAAGTGGTTGGTGGTGGCCGATGAAAACTGGCAGGGTCTTGATTGGTCAAGTGTTTATGGCACCAAGGCTGAAAGCAGCGTGGTTTATAGCAACCGCTTTGATATTGCCGAGGCGGCACAGCAAGCTGGTCTAGATGTCACTTTTAATGATTTTGATTTCTCCCATTTGGCTCCCCATAGCTTCGATGGGGTGGTCTATCGCGTCTCCAAAGAGCGCGCCACTAGTCACCATATAATCAACTGCGCAGGTAATTTGCTTAAATCTGGTGGGACGCTGCTACTGGGAGGTGAAAAAAACGATGGCCTTAAAACCTATGCGAAACAGGCCGGCAAACTGTTCGACAATCCAACCCATGCCGAGAAAAATGGCAGGGCCTATATCGCCTCTATCACCCTGGATCAGATTCAACCTACAGCCTTAGACGACCAAAACTATCCTCAACTAAGGGCTATTCAATTAAACAATCAGCTGACAGTGCACAGCAAGCCGGGTATTTTTGGCTGGGACAAAATTGATCGCGGCAGCGCATTGCTCGCCGCTTACCTGCCCCAGTTTTTGGACGCCTACCCAAAGCGTCCCAAGTCATTGCTCGACCTGGGATGTGGCTATGGCTATCTGGCTATCTGCGGCATGGCGCAGGGTTTTGAGCACATAGTCGCCACCGATAATAATGCCGCGGCCCTACTGGCAACCGCCGAAAATTTAAAGTCTACTGATGGTATACACTGGGATGTGATTGCCGCCAACGCTGGGAATCAGCTATCCGAACAGTTTGATACCATACTCTGCAACCCCCCCTTTCATAGCGGGTTTGCTGTGGATGGCGATCTCTCCACTGGATTTCTTAACAATACCCAAAGGCTACTTAAGCCCTCGGGTCGAGCGCTGTTTGTGGTCAATACCTTTATACCCCTAGAGCAAAAGGCTATGCAGTATTTCAATCATATTGAGGTGCTGGCTAATAATGGGTCATTTAAGTTAGTGGCAGTTAGCAACTAAGCAACCCTCCTTGTTTCATACCTAAACAAATTCCTTCCTTAAAGCGCGGCTAATTAGCAC
>Ga0213866_10002329_pt1 | contig 13491 bp, 12 predicted proteins | sample PICome_11_FD_160079 | JGI IMG/M metagenome (GOLD analysis project Ga0213866, IMG submission 160079) | Coastal seawater microbial communities near Pivers Island, North Carolina, United States - PICO284 | ecosystem: Environmental > Aquatic > Marine > Coastal | place: USA: North Carolina...
ATCCACGACAACTACAATGTAGGGCTGTTCGAAAAAGAAGCTATTTCTAAAATTGAACAGCTTTTTAAACATCATAATACTTTGATAATGGTAGGCGGTTCAGGATTGTATATTGATGCAGTTTGCAAAGGCTTGGATACTTTTCCAGATATTAACGAAACTCTTAGAATAGAGTTAAGACAAAAGTTTGAGGATTATGGTCTACAATGGCTACAAGACGAAGTGAGGAAAATCGACCCTATTTTTTATGCTAGTTCAGATGTGAATAACCATCAAAGACTCCTTAGGTGTCTAGAAGTATGTAAACAAAGCGGTCAAACATTCAGCAGTTTTAAGAATATGCAAAATAAGACACGGCCATTTGAAGTTGAATACATTTCTATAAAAATGGATAGAGAAAAACTCTACCAAAGAATAAATGACAGAGTAGATATAATGATGGAAAAAGGTTTGTTAAAAGAAGTGGAAAGTTTAATAAAATTCCAAGATTTGAATGCCCTAAAAACCGTAGGCTATACCGAACTATTTCAATACCTAAACAATGATATCTCTCTAGAAAGAGCCGTAGAACTTATCAAACAAAACTCTAGAAGGTATGCTAAAAGACAAATGACTTGGCTTAAACGCTACCCTATCAACTGGCTAGAAAATCAATAAAAAACAGATACTGAGCCTTTGATGTTATCGTGTCCATTTTTAAGAATTATCGAATAAAAATAAACGCCTTCTTTGACTAAATGACCTATAGAATTCCTCCCATCCCAAGCCTGTTTGTAGCCTAAAGATTGATAAATCTTAGCACCCCACCTGTTGTAGATGATTACTTCTGTATTTTCGTATAAGAATGAAGGGTTAACCACCCAAGTATCATTGATATTATCTCCATTTGGACTAAAAGCATTGAACAAACAACTGTCTAAAACAATAGGAACTTCAATTTCTTCAATCAATTGACAGCCGTTATTATCCGTAATAGTAAGCTGATAAATTTGGGGACTAAGACTGCTAATACTAGATGTTGTTTCATTAGTATTCCATAAATATTCGTAGGGAGAAGTCCCTCCACTTACGGAAGTTTCTAGGGAAGAAAAATCTTGATCAAAACAGTCGATTTCTTCTATTAGATTAGATTCTATTTCATTGATAGTCAAATCAAATGTAGATGAACAATAAGCCTGATCAATAATAGTACAAGTATACGAACCGGGACAAAGGCCTCCCTCATATATGGAATCCGTTTGGTTGCCTTGAATATCGCCATTCATGGTCCAAGAATAACTGAATGGTCGCACACCACCAGACTCTACTTTCATCGTAGAGTTTTCCTGTTCTATAAAGCCATCTATTTCATCTATTGTAAACTCTAAAGTATCTAAACACATGTTATCTGCTGTGGCATCAAAGACAATGAGCTCATAATCTCCAGCACATAGTGCATAAGATACACAAGAGTCGTTAGTAACAACGGTATCCTCATTAAGAACAAAACTTATTGGCAAAACACCACCTTGAACACATACACGAAAAGAATCTTCTTGTGAACTCGAAATGATATTTAAGGGGTCTGGACCTTGTAGTATTTCTATTGGATTATCACTACCTGCTGTAAATACACAGCCGTACGAATCCTGTAAAGAAACAGAATAATAACCAGCATTTAAATCTTGTATCGTATAGCTTGTATCGTTAGAATTTTGAAAATAAGTAGGCTCGAATTCTCCGAGGGCATTTACTTTACCTAAGCTATAGGGTGCAGCCCCTCCACTAATATTATTTATATAGATGTTTCCAAAGGGTACACAAGATTGTGGATTGTCAGTAGTGTAATCAAAATATAATGGTGTTGGGTCTTGGAAAGAAAAGGTATCTGAAAAAGTAATATTATTACTTAAAGAAACAACTGTCAGTTCATAAAAACCTGCATAAATTAATGAATCTAATGCTAAAAAACCGGGTGATTGATTATTGATGGATGAGTAATTTCCTTGTTCTAAAATTATACTATCTTTAATTAGTGTGACGTAGTAAGATGTATCTACAGGATTGGTATTAATTGTAAAATAAGTAAATGACCCTTCGCATTTAAAGGTATTTGTACTTGGTACTAAATTATCCTGATTAAAAGTAAGCACCATTGAATTTTGAGCATATAAAAGCCCAAGTGGAAGTAATGCTATTAATAAAACGAGCTTTTTCATATTTGACAAAGATAGTATTTTTATCATTGATGAGCTTTATGAAATAATGCCAAAGCGGCTATAGGTTTTTCTAAAATAGACGTAACCGAAATATTGTAATGCTCACAACTTCTTTTGACCTCAGCATTAAAATAAAAAGCAATAGAACCGCATAATGACAAGGATGTGATATTATAAGGCAATAAGCACACTTCAACCCATTTGTCAAAGCTCTGTTTGATGAGCTGAGCTACTTGAGGGTGTGTTCTATTTCTAAACATTAGCTTAGCAAAAGATGCCAAGTAGCGATTAGGAAAAGAATGAGAATATAACTCATTTAAAATTGTGGCTTTATCCAATCCTATTTTAAGATTTAAATCCTTATCCAATTTGTCGCCTAAATATGCTTTTAATAAACGTTTTCCTAAAGCATTACCACTTCCTTCATCTCCAAGAATATACCCCATACTAGTAGAAAAAGGCACAACGGTATCGCCATTATACTTAGCCACATTAGAACCTGTTCCTAAAATACCTATTACCCCTTCATTTTTTTGCAACAAGGAACGAGCAGCCGCCAATAAATCAGAGTAAACCATAACATCTGCACAACTAAAAACAGATTGCAATACAGTCTGCATTATATCAGATTTTTCGGAAGAACCACAACCTGCACCATAAAAATGAAGTTCTGTTATCTTATCAAAAGGAATATCTAATTGTGATAATGTATCTCTGATAATATGCTCATCAACAATGTAGGGATTCAATCCAATACACTGATGCTGTGAAATACTTTCACCATCTAACAAACGCCACTCTGTTGTGCTACTACCACTATCAGCTATCAGAATCATATTCACGTTTTAATTTAAACTTCTCCCCTTCTATAGCTAAATAGGTATCAGGAAAAACAGCTTGTGCCTCATCTAACAATGGGCTTAAATCGAAATACCTTTGAGAATAATGACCTATAATGAGTTTACCAACTTGAGCCTTAGAAGCAATTGTTGCAGCTTCTTTGGCTGTAGAATGCATGGTTTGTCTTGCTCTTTCTTTCAATTCATCTAAAAAAGTCGCTTCGTGATAAAGCATATCTACTCCTTTTATCTGTGGTATGATTGCTTCGTGATAGGAAGTATCACTACAAAAAGCAAATGAGCGAGGCAATTGAGCACCTCGTGTCAACTCTACATGAGGTACTAGGGTGCCATCGGCCAGTAAATAATCTCCTCCAGCTTTAATAGCGGGAACAGCCTCAAGAGGAATATTATATTCTTCTATTTTTTCTTTTCTCATTCGTCTAGGTTTAGTCTTTTCTTGGAATAAAAAACCACAACAAGGTAATGAATGAGAAAGTGGAATAGTATGAACAGTTATGTCGTTACTTTCCATTAACAATTCTGGTTCGTCAAAACCAAATTCATGAAAAAATAAAGGGAAACGCAATTCTGTTTTGGAGGCCGCCAACTGAATATAAATTATCTCTTTAAGCTCTGCAGGAGCATAAATATTCAATTCTTTTTCACGGCCTAATAAATGCATAGTAGAGATAAACCCTATTAGACCAAAATAGTGATCACCATGAAGGTGAGAAATAAAAATATGTTGAATGCTTTGCATTCTTATTTTGTATTTCCTCAATTGTAGCTGAGTGCCTTCACCACAGTCGATTAAAAAAAAACGCTCAGCCACGTTCAGCAACTGAGCGGTAGGTTTTCTATGGTTTGTAGGGATAGCTGAATTACAGCCTAGTATTGTTAATTCGAAGGACATTAATTCTTATTGATTATCATTTTTTTAGTTATCATTCCCTGAGCGTTACTTAAAGTGTAAAGATAAATACCAGAAGATAAAGCCGAAGCATCAACATCTATTTTGTTGCTGCCGTAATTAGCATTTATTATTCTATGGTCTTGTACTTCACCTAATAAATTGACTACAGAAAAAAGGTATTCTCCTTCAGTAGTAGAATTAAATTCTATGCTAGTTCTGTTAAAAAATGGATTGGGTGAATTTTGAGATACAGAAAACGACAAGTTGTAATTTTCATCAATAGAAACCATTTCGGACTGAACAACTAATCTATATCCATCAATAGTTTCATAATCGCCCAACTGATCGTATAAAGAAACTGTTCCAATGATAGAGACATTAATCCAACCATCAATTATCAAACTTATGTCATGAGTACCTAATTCATCTACACCAGGTGTTCCAAATAAGGTTACACAAGCAATATCATTACCCATAAAAACAGAGTCTGAATTTGAAAGGTATGTTGACATTACAGAAGGTAAGCCATTAACACCGACTAACTTAATACTGTCGATTTCTAGTGGTGCAATATTTAAAGGAATACCTAAAACATCAATTTCATAGGGGTCACCCATTACTTCACCAACTGTTGCTGGAGTTTTGATTTGTATATGCTCTTCATAATAGGTGTCTAACTGTGCAATTGGAAGGTTTTGTATGGTATCTGGCCATAATCCAAAAGTTGAATCCTGCAAAGAGGCATCTGGAACACAAGGGCTTTGTTGTGCAAGGACAGTTAAACTTATTGAGAATAATAGTGTAAATAGTAAACTTTTCTTCATAATATACTAGATGTTAAGTGAGCGTTCAATATCTTCCATTTCAATAATATCAAAAGCTTCTTGAAGTGTTGGCACTACCAAGAATTCATCGTGTAAAAATTGATTTGAAATCATAACGAACGAATTAGTTTGAACAAGATTTTTACCAAATGTAGTAAACTTTGTTAAATGTTCGGTATTTAGATTTGAAACTTCTGTGAGATCTAATATAAGGTGTTTACAGTCTTGACTAAAAAGTGAGTTGATAAAAGATATATCATCTTCAATATCTGACATCTGAATTATCAAGCAATTTTTCTGAATTTGGTGGCTGTGAGACATCTTATTTTTTAATGCTATTGGCTAACAAATACAATACTGCCATACGTATAGCTACACCATTTTCTACTTGGTCTAGAATAATGGCTTGTTTAGAATCTGCAACATCGGAAGTTATTTCCACGCCTCTATTAATAGGTCCTGGGTGCATCACTGTAATCTGCCTAGACAGAGAGTCAAGACGTTCCTTATTCAATCCATACATCATACTGTATTCTTTTAGAGATGGAAAGAACTTAGTATCTTGACGTTCCAATTGAATACGCAACATATTAGCGACATCGCACCATTCTAAGGCAGTCATTAGGTCAGGTTCGTAACCAACGCCCAATGACTCTATGTACTTTGGCATAAGCGTTGAAGGGCCACATACTTTAACTTCAGCACCTAACATTTTTAGACAAAATATGTTTGACAATGCAACACGAGAGTGAAGAATATCACCAACAATAACCACTTTTTTACCGTTTACATCGCCTAACTTTTCTCGTATGGAATAAGCGTCTAAAAGTGCCTGTGTAGGATGTTCATGAGCACCATCTCCAGCATTGACTATTGGCACATCTATATGATTAGCTAAGAAGGTAGAAGCGCCAGCGTCGGGGTGACGCATAACTATCATATCCACTTTCATAGCTAAAATATTATTAACAGTGTCAATGAGCGTTTCTCCTTTTTTAACAGATGACGATGCTGCCGAAAAATTAAGTGTATCTGCTGAAAGACGTTTTTCGGCTAACTCAAAAGACAATCTTGTTCGTGTAGAATTTTCAAAAAACAAATTAGCAATAGTGATATCTCTTAGAGATGGCACCTTTCGTATTGGTCGGTTGATAACCTCTTTGAAATTATCTGCAGTTTTAAAAATAAGGTCTATATCTTCTTTCTGAAGATTTTTAATTCCTAAAAGATGTTTGACACTTAAAGTACTCATTCACTTTTTAAAATTACACGTTCGTTATCTCCCCATTCCACGGATACCCTTTCGTCAGCAACTACATCAATTGTACAGCCCACATAATCAGGTTGTATAGGCACATGACGACTCAATCTTCTATCGATAAGTACTAACAATTCGATAGATAATGGTCGTCCATAATCCAATAAAGCATCTAAAGAAGCTCTAACAGAACGACCAGTATATAAAACATCGTCTATCACCACAACTTTCTTGCCTTCCAAAGAAACATCTAAAGAGGTACTACTAGCAATAAGTGGGTCTTCTCTCCTTCTAAAGTCATCTCTATAGAAAGTGATATCGAGACTACCTATTTGCAGTTCAAACTTAAAGTTTATAGATTCTAAACAAGTTTTGATTCGCTGACAAAGCTGCACACCCCTAGGTTGGAGTCCAATCAAAATAGTATTAGAAAAATCGTCGTGATTTTCAACCAACTGATGACATAATCGGTTGATTATGATTTGAATTTGTTGGTTATCGAGTATGCTTTTGGGCTTGCTCATTTCAAAAAGCAAATATAAATTATTTATTCATTCTATGGCATAAAAAAAGACCCTATGAAAATAGGGCCTTTCTTAATCATTATAGGAAGATTACTTCTTCTTTTTAGTAGCATCTTTTTCCATGCTCTCTTTTAAAGCTATTAGCTCATCCATATCTCCTAGAGTACTCTTTTGTTGAGATTGCTGAACTTTAGCGACTTTTTTCTTCGTCTTTTTAGCTTCTTCCATTTTAACTTCTTTGAAAATCACAGTATGTGAAACAATAATTTTCTGAGAATCTTTCTGGAATTCAAGTACACGGAAGGTTAGTTTTTCACCTACTGCTACTTTAGAATCATCTTCTTTAGCAAGGTGTCTTTTTGGAGCAAATGCCTCTACACCGTGAGTAAGGATAATGGTAGCACCATTTTTAGTGATGTCTTTAACTTCACCTTCGTGCTCAGAACCTTCGTTGAATACACTCTCGTATCCATCCCATGGGTTGTCAGACAATTGTTTTACACCAAGACTTAACTTTCTCGCTTCTAAGTCCAATTCAAGAACTTGAGCTTCGATAACTTCACCAACCTTAGTAAAGTCTGAAGGATGCTTAATTTTCTTTTCCCAAGATAAATCTGAGATATGAATTAAACCATCTACACCTTCTTCTAACTCTACGAAAATACCGAAGTTAGTGAAGTTTCTAACTGTTACTTTTTGATTACTTCCTGCTGGGAATTTCTTAGCTATTTCTGCCCAAGGGTCAGGTTGTAACTGCTTCATGCCAAGAGACATTTTTCTTTCCTCTCTATCAAGAGTCAATACTTGCGCCTCTATCTCTTGTCCTACTTTCAAGAAGTCACTAGCACTTCTTAAGTGAGTAGACCACGACATTTCTGAAACGTGAACCAAGGCTTCGATACCTGTTTGTACTTCAACAAAAGCACCGTAATCAGCAACAACAACAACTTTACCTTTGATTTTGTCACCAATAGCGACTTTTTCGTCAAGAGCATCCCAAGGGTGAGCTGCTAATTGCTTCAATCCTAACTGAATTCTTTTCTTGTCGTCATCAAATTCAAGGATAACAACGTTAATTCTAGAATCTAATTCAACGATTTCATCTGGGTGATTTACTCTACCCCAAGATAAATCAGTGATATGGATTAATCCGTCTATACCACCTAAGTCAACAAATACACCATAAGAAGTAATGTTTTTAACCATCCCTTCTAGTACTTGTCCAACTTCAAGCTTAGACATGATTTCTTTCTTTTGCTCTTCTAAGTCAGCTTCAATAAGTGCTTTGTGAGAGACAACTACGTTACGGAATTCATGGTTAATCTTAACCACTTTAAATTCCATTTTCTTACCAACGTACTCATCGTAATCACGTATTGGCTTAATATCAATTTGAGAACCTGGTAAGAAAGCTTCAAGTCCTAAGACCTCAACAATCATACCACCTTTAGTTCTACACTTAATAAATCCTTCAAGGATAATATCATTATCGTGTGCTTCATTAACTCTTTCCCATGAACGTAATACACGTGCTTTTTTGTGAGAAAGTATTAACTGACCTTTCTTGTCTTCTTTTTTCTCTACAAGAACCTCAACAGTATCACCAACTTTCAAATCTTCGTTGTATCTGAATTCGTTTCTTGAGATGATACCGTCAGACTTGTAGTTAATGTTTACGATAACCTCTCTATCTGTAATAGAAACTACAGAACCATCAAGTACTTGCTCTGAATCGATAGTGCTTAATGCTGTTTCGTAATCTTTTTCAAGTTCTTTTCTAACGTCATCCGTATATTCTACACTACCCATTTCGTAGATTTCCCAATCGAAATCTTTATCTTCTTCTGGGCTAGTCATTCTTTCAGCTTTTACTGGAGCTTTTTCTTCTGCAACAGGAGTTTCCTCTAATACTGGTGCTTTAGCTACTTCTTCTGCTGGAGTTTCATCAGAGACCGCTTCAGCTACTTCTTCTGCAACAGGAGTTTCCTCTAATGCTAGTGCTTGAGCTACTTCTTCTACTTTTGGAGTTTCTTCAACTACTTCTTCTTTCTTAACCTTTTTAGCGGTTGTTTTTTTGGCAGTTGCCTTCTTAGCAGTTGTTTTTTTGGTAGTCGTTTTTTTGGCTACTGGTTTTTTTTCTTCTGACATAATGTATGTCTAATTTGTATTTCACATTTCAGCTAGAGGTAGTGCGAACTTTATGTGAAAGATTATTTAACTTAACATCTTACCTTTTTCCTCTAATAGTCGCAAAAGGGCTGCAAATGTATAAAAATTATAATGAAATAACACCTTTTCGACATAAGATAGGCTTATCGAGCAGAATATAAGGCAGTTAGGCTATAAAACTTGATGAAAAAGTTGGCAATTATCAAATTCCAATTGAGGTTTTTCTGAGAAGATGCCATAAATAGACGAACCACTACCACTCATTGAGGCATACAAAGCACCTGCTTGAATTAGCGATTTTTTTATTTCCAACAACTCTGGGTATTGCGGAAATATACTGTCCTCAAAGTCATTTTTCAGTCTCCATTTTTCAACAGGCATTTTTATTTCTTCTTCAAGAGATAGCGAAGGTGTTTGAGGCACAATAGCAGAAAAGGCCTCTGCTGTAGAAACAAAAATATTTGGCTTAACAACTAACAGATGATAATTAGACAAATCTAAGTCTATGGGATTTAAAAGCTCCCCTATTCCACTAGCTAAAGAGGGTGCATTGTCAATAAAGAACGGGCAATCAGCACCTAGCTGAGCTGCCATTTTCTTAAGCTCATCTTTTTCTAAACCCAATTCAAAAATGGTATTCAAAGCCATCAGAGTAAAAGCAGCATCAGAAGAACCTCCACCAAGACCAGCACCAATAGGAATATTTTTATGCAAATGCATAGAAACTGGAGCAATACCGTAATGACTTTTCATAAACTTATAAGCCTTCAAGCACAAATTGCCTTGACCCGGAATAGACAGTCCCGAACTATCAAAACTTAATTGTTTTGAAGGTATAATTTCCAAGATATCACACCACGCTATAGGATAGAAAATGCTTTCTAAATCATGATAGCCGTCAGCTCTCTTGGAGGTGATGTTTAGACCTATATTTATTTTAGCATTAGGAAAAAATAGCACTGTTGATAAATTTAATTGTCAAAATACAAATGTAATCACATAAATTTTTCTAAACTTGAATTTCCTTTTTATTTATTAAAAATTACTAAATAGACTAGAGTAATGACTGAGATTGAATACTTGGATTTTGAAAAACCAATTGAAGATTTAATGCTTAATCTTCAACAAGCTGAACAATTAGGTAGAGAAGGAATAGAGGTAAAACAGACTATTTCGGATTTAAAGAAAAAATTAGAAGCTAAAAAGAATGAGATATATTCTAACCTATCGGCATGGCAAAGAGTACAACTTTCTCGTCATCCACAACGCCCTTTCACCCTAGAGTACATTGAAGAAATTGCTGACGATTTTATCGAACTACATGGCGATAGAACGGTGAAAGACGACAAAGCTATGATTGGTGGCTGGGCAAAAATCGATGGTAAAGTATTTATGCTAATAGGTCAGCAAAAAGGAAAAAACACCAAAATGCGTCAGCACAGGAATTTTGGCATGGCCAATCCTGAAGGGTATAGAAAAGCCCTTCGATTGATGAAAATGGCTGAAAAATTTAATCGTCCTGTAGTTACATTTATTGACACTCCTGGGGCATACCCTGGCTTAGAGGCTGAGGAAAGAGGACAAGGTGAAGCCATAGCTAGAAATCTAATAGAGATGGTACAACTTAAAGTTCCCGTTATTTGTATCATCATTGGCGAAGGTGCCTCTGGCGGTGCATTAGGAATAGGTATTGGCGACAGAGTATTAATGTTAGAAAATACATGGTACTCTGTTATTTCTCCCGAGTCTTGCTCTTCCATTTTGTGGAGAAGCTGGGATCATAAAGAAAAAGCAGCTAATGCCTTAAAATTAACCGCCCACGATATGCTAAAAAATGGACTTATTGACGGTATAATAGATGAACCGACAGGTGGTGCACATAGAAATGTTAATTTTATGTACGATAGCATTAAAAAGAATATTTTAGACATCACTAAAGAATTAGAGTCTAAAAGTCCTGAAAATAGGATACAAGAAAGAATAGAAAAGTTCGGAAGTATGGGAGCATTTAAGGAGTAAATATGCAGGAGAATAAGATAAATAAAAAAACCAATGTCAAGCCAATGGTCAGTAAGTCCATTGACGGCAAACTACCACCACAAGCAATAGACTTAGAAGAGGCGGTTTTGGGAGCATTGATGATAGATAACGATGCCCTATCTAACGCTATAGAACTACTTAAGCCTGAAAGTTTTTATAAATACGAACATCAGAAGATATTTTCTGCTATTGAAGATTTATTCAATTCAGCTAAAAAGGTCGATATACTAACTATCGTTGAAGAACTCAAGAAAAAGGGTGAACTCAAAGAAATTGGTGGTCCTTCATTCGTTACTAAACTAACGGAACGTATCGCCTCTGCTGCAAATATCGAAACACACGCTAGAATTATTGCTCAAAAATTTATACAACGTGAGCTAATTCGTATTTCTGGTAAAACTATCAAAGATGCTTATGACGATACTACTGACGTTTTTGATTTACTAAACGCTGCCGAGAAAGGTTTGTATGAAATTTCTGAAGGTAATATTCGTAAGAACTACGATAAAATGAGTACCCTTATTCTTCAAGCCCTAAATCAAATTGAGGAAATAAAAAATAAAGAAGACGGCTTAAGCGGTGTGCCTTCGGGCTTTTCTGAATTGGATAGAGTCACATCGGGTTGGCAAAAATCAGATTTAGTTATTCTAGCTGCTCGTCCAGGTATGGGAAAAACTGCTTTCGTATTATCAATGGCACGAAATACTGCCGTTAAGTTTAATATGCCAGTGGCTGTATTCTCACTAGAGATGTCATCTGTTCAGCTAGTCAATAGACTTATTGCTAGTGAATCTGGTATTCCTGCTCAAAAATTAAGAAAAGGAAACCTAGAAGATCACGAGTGGATACAACTGAACCAACAAATTACTCAACTTTCAGAGGCACCTCTATTTATTGATGATACACCTGCCCTTACCATTTTTGAACTTAGGGCAAAATGCAGAAGACTAGTTAAAAATCACGGTGTTCAGCTAGTGGTCATTGACTACTTACAACTGATGCACGCTGGTAGCTCCAACAAGAGCGGTAACAGAGAGCAAGAAATTAGTACCATATCCCGTTCACTAAAAAGTATTGCTAAAGAATTGAATGTGCCTATCATAGCCTTATCACAATTGAGTAGAGCGGTTGAAACTCGTGGTGGTGACAAACGCCCTATGCTATCCGACCTTAGGGAATCTGGTGCTATTGAGCAAGATGCCGATATTGTATGCTTTATCTATCGTCCCGAGTATTATGGTTTTACGGAATGGCCAAATACCACTCCCGGACAAGATCCAGATTGCCAAGGACAAGGGGAAATTATTGTAGCTAAACACCGTAACGGTTCACTAGAAAACATCAAACTTCGATTCATTCCTCAACTAGCAAAATTCACCGACCTCGATTCCTTTGGTTTTAAAGGTGATGACGTACTACCTTCGAGTATGAATGATGATAATATAGCGCCTTTCTAAAAATGAAAAAGCATCTCGTTTTTATTGTTGCGCTTTGCTTTCAACTCAATGCTTGGGCGTCCTACCTACTTATCCCTATGGACGATATACAGACTAATCACCTCAAAGCGTATGGCATTGCCTATTGGGTATTAGAAAACCAACAAGAAGTGGATTGGCTACTCAATTACAGAGGCGGTAGTTTTTTGATAAAAAACCAATCACTGATAGAAAAGGAGTGTAAAATAAGAGGTGTTTACTATCAAATTATTGCCGATGTGCAATCTACCCAAATACTAAGGGAAATATCTAGTCCTGAAGTCAATCAAGATGTGGTAAAACTAGAAAAAGTACCTAAGATTGCCGTTTACTCACCCAAGAGCAAATTGCCTTGGGACGATGCCGTAACACTAGCATTGACTTATGCCGAAATCCCTTACGACTTGGTATATGACGAAGAAGTGATTGGTGGCTCTCTCCCTATTTACGACTGGTTACACTTGCATCACGAAGACTTTACTGGTCAGTACGGAAAGTTTTATGCCGCCTATAAAAATGCCGAATGGTACAGAAAACAAAAACAAGATTTTGAGCGTTCTGCTCAAAAAATGGGCTTTCAAAAAGTTTCTAAAGCCAAATTGGAAGTTGCTCTAAAAATTCGTGAGTTTACTGCTGGTGGTGGTTTTCTCTTTGCTATGTGTTCGGCTACCGACACCTACGATATTGCTTTGGCGGCTAAAGATGTAGATATATGCGAATATATGTTTGATGGCGATGGTGCTGACCCCCAAGCCCAAGAAAAACTGAATTACGACAACACCTTTGCTTTTAAAGATTTTTCTCTAGTAAAAAATCCTAATCAGTATGAGTACTCTAGCATAGATGCTACAAGAACTAGAAAGTTAAACCAATCTTTGGATTTCTTTACTTTATTCGAATTTTCTGCTAAATGGGACCCTGTACCAACGATGTTGTGCCAAAATCACGAGCAAGTTATTAAAGGTTTTATGGGACAAACTACTGCTTTTAAAAAAGAATACATCAAGTCTGACGTACTGATAATGGGCGAAACCTCATCAGTCAATGAAGCGAGGTATATCCACGGCAAATTTGGTAAAGGCACTTGGACATTTTACGGTGGTCACGACCCTGAAGACTATCAACATAAAGTTGGTGACCCAAAGACTGAACTAGAATTACATCCTAATTCACCGGGTTATAGACTTATCTTAAACAACGTCTTATTCCCTGCTGCTAAAAAGAAAAAGCAGAAGACTTGATTAGTTT
>Ga0213866_10002332_pt1 | contig 13483 bp, 16 predicted proteins | sample PICome_11_FD_160079 | JGI IMG/M metagenome (GOLD analysis project Ga0213866, IMG submission 160079) | Coastal seawater microbial communities near Pivers Island, North Carolina, United States - PICO284 | ecosystem: Environmental > Aquatic > Marine > Coastal | place: USA: North Carolina...
TGAGTTAATATCTATCATATCTGTGTGAAATGATAATATATTATTTAAATTATTACAATTACTAAAAACTTTATCTAATAAACCTTCTTCTGTTAATTTAATCGTTGAATGATAACCAATTTCATTTTTATTCATACGTATTATATTATAATCAAATGCTTTTGCAATTAACTGACAACCTAAACAAATTCCTAATATTTTTATATCAAATGATATTGCTATTTTTATTAATTTAATTATATTATGTAAATATGGATATTTATCTATATCAACAACTGATTGATATCCACCTAATATTATTATAAAATCCCATTTTTTTATAAAAGATTCTTGTATATAATTAATTTTTTTATCAAATGATTTTATTATTAATATATTTGCTTTTACAATTTTATTGATTATTTTATCAATATATGTATCACAATAACCATTTTTAATAATTAATATATTATACATTAATTATTAAAAATATTTATTTTTATTATATGGATGAAAAATAATTTAAGTAAATATATGTATTAAATTATATTATGCTTTTACAAGATAAATTAAATGTTATTTTAAAAAAAATTAATAATATTGAAAATATTGATCCTGATAAATTTAGAGATATAAATGAATGTGTTGATGATTTATATAATATAGTTAATAATTTAGAAAATGATGATTATATAATTAGAAAAAAAATATTTAATAAATTTTTTCCATATATGTATTTGTACAAATTACATTTAGATAATACCTTTACTAGTTAAATTATTTAATAAATTAGATATTTTTATATTATCTTTTTCCCATTCTTCTTGATCTAATTTATAACTTTCTTGAGTTTCTTTTTTTAATTCATTATGATCTAAACTATTTTGATTTGTAAATGTTTGTCTATATTCAAATTTTTCAATATGTTCTTTTTTATTTTCATCAGTATATATTTTTTTAAGTGTATTATTATGTTCAATTAAATCATTCTTTTTATCTTTCAATTCATTCTCAAATTTATTTTTATCTTTATCTTGTTCATTTGTTTTATATACAAGAATATTTTTATTAAAATTTTCTTGATTATGATTTTTTTTATAATCATCTCGTCCATACTCTTTCATACTCATAATCTGTTTATATGGTAAATTATTTATTTTAATTTCTTTTTCTGTATTATCTAATATTATATTTTTCTTTTTCTCTGATTCTCTTATTTTCATTATATCATTGTATTTACCTAAAATATCTTCATCTATTTTTTTTTGTAATTGTTTTTTTCTTAATAATATATTTTTTTGAATTAAACTATTATACATTAATATTATTATGTATAATAATTTAAACATAAAAACGCATTTTTATTTAAACAATGTCTTATAAAAATAAAATTCAAAAATTATATAATCAAATGGATATAATTAAAAAAACTCCATTATATTATAATGCTAGATTATCTAATAAATATAAATCTAATATTTTTTTAAAAAGAGAAGATTTACAATTTACTAGATCATATAAAGTAAGACCTGCTTTATCTTCTATATTAACAAATATTATATCAGAACAACATTATAAAAATATTGTTTGTGCTTCTGCTGGTAATTTTGCTCAAAGTGTAGCATATATATCAAACAGATTAAATATTCCTGCAGATATTTTTATTCCAAATACTTGTAATCAACAAAAAGTTAATAAAATAAGAAATTATAGTAATCCAAATATTTGTAATATACATTATTATGGAAATATTTTTGATGAATGTTTGAATAAAGCAATTGATTTTACTAATAATAATGATTATAATTTTCTACATCCATATAATACTGATAATTGTATGAATGGTAATGCTACTATTGCTTTAGAAATAGAAGAACAAATGAATAATGTTGATATTATTATTGGTAGTATTGGTGGTGGTGGATTGATGGGGGGAATCAGTTATTATATGAAAAATTGTTATCATAAAAATTGTTTAATATATGGTGTTGAAAGTGAAAACAGTGATTCTATGAAACAATCTGTTGAACAAAATAAAATTATTAAATTAAATAACAATGATACCTTTATTGATGGTTCTGCTGTCAAAGAACCTGGTCATTTAACTTTTGAAATTTGTAAAAAACATATTGATAAATTTTTTACTGTTAGTAATAATCGTGTAGCATATGATGCTGTTGATATGTATCAAGAAGATGGTATTATATTAGAATTATCTTCAATTATGCCAATTTCTGTTTTAGAACAAATTAAAGATGAAATAATTGGTAAAAATGTTGTTCTAGTTATGAGTGGTTCTAATAATGATATAAAAAAATATAATGAAATATATGATAGAAAACTAATTTATGAAAATAAATTACATTATTTTATTATAAAATTCTATCAAAAACCTGGAGAACTAAAAAATTTTGTTGAAAATGTTTTAGATAAAAATGACGATATTATTAGGTTTGAATATCTTAAGAAAAATAATATGGAATCTGGAAATGTTTTAATTGGTATTGAAACCAATGACATTACTAGATTAAATAAAAAAATGACTGAATATACATATACAAAACTATCTTATTCAGATGATCTGTTCAAAATTCTAGTTTAGTACGACATGTCATACAAGAAATATAATTTTCACCACCATTCATATGATATCTATTTCTAATCATTAGTTCTGAACATTCTACACACATTACTTCTACATGGTTACAATTAGAGCAAATGAAGTTGATTTCGGTTTTTTCATCACAATTATTACATTCTGATTCAGAACACTCTTTAATGAAATTAAATTTTTCTAAATCAATTACTTCTAACTTTGTTTTTTCATCTTTTTCTTTTTCCTTCTTCTCGTCCTCCTCTTCTTTTTTGATATTAAGAATGAAATTTTCACATTCACTAGTTAATGGAACTAAATCATTATCCTCAAATGTAAAATCTTCTTCTATAGAAAATCCAGCTTCTCTCATTTTCTCTGCCAAATCTTTCTCATTTTTCATAAACATTTCAAGCGAATTGGCTTTTTGTTCATAATCTTGTTTTATCTCTATAATACGAGATAATATGTCGAATAGAACATTAGAACACTTATGTTCATCTGGGGTACCATACTCACCACAATTGCCACATTTATGACTTTCTATATGTGATTCATAATTTGAAAACTCTAAACCAATGCCGCAAAATTCACAGGGAATAGACATTTTTAAGAATAATAATAAATAAAACTTAATACATTAAAAAATCAATTTTTTCTAGCTGAACACTGTTTATTATATTTTTTTCTGTGGTGTTTATGATTATTATGATATTTCTGTTTTTTTGATTTATAAAATTTTTTTTCATATCTTAATACTGGTAAAGTTGTGTGTTGTTGTATTAACCTTTTATCATTATTTAAGACTGGTAAAGTTGTGTGTTGTTGTATTAACCTTTTAACATCATCCAATAAAGTTGTGTATCGTTCTATTAACCTTTTAACATCAACATCATTCAATAAAATTATTTCTCTCTTTCTATAATAATATCTATAATCTAGGTTATCAATGACATAATATACTATTTTATCATTAACAGCAGGAGAATCAGAATAATAATCCCTTTTATTTGAGAAATAAGGTAAATATTTATAATCTATCTTATTATTCAAAGGATTATATACAATACATTTAAAGTAATTCATATTTTCTATAACAAAAGATATGTTTTTAGGAAAACCATATTCAATTAATAAATATTGAATTATCAATTGAAAACAATCTTTTCCAATCTTACGTTCTAAAAAATTATAAATAGACATAGAATTTGGCAATTTAGACATTGATAATATAATAAGTATTTTAATATATTAAAAATCAATTTTTTAATCCACGAAAGAAATACCTATATTTCCATAATTTTTGTTTATTCTTTTTTAGAAATGTATTATATTTTTCATCCCATATATTACACCATTCATCTTTCTTATAATTGCTCATTTTTAATACATAATTACTTGATGATATATATGGTCTTCTCATAGTTTTACCACCAGATACAAAAAATACCATATCATAAACATTTTGTGCCATAACCCATTCATAACTATCACAAGAAAATTCCATAAACCATTGATGTCCTGCTTTTGGATTAATATTAGATAATACCATAAAATTACCAACAACCATTAATCTTTCTATATGATGTAAATAACCATTATTAAATGCATTATTAATACAAACATCAATTGGTTTTATTCCAGTAGTTCCATTATACCATTCTTTTGATAGTTTATTAACTGTATATGGGAAATATGATTTGTTTGTAAAATTAAAATATATATAACAATATCTTTGATATTCACGCCAAAATAATTGTCTAATAAATCCTTCAATATTATTCATTTTTACTTTTTCTTTCAAAATTTTATTTGCTACATCAATTGGATTTAATAAACCTATATTAATAGAAGTTGATAATAAAGAATGAAATAAAAAGTTATTTTCTTGGATAATAGCATCTTGATATTTACCAAAATTATTTAATTTATATTTAATAAAATGTGTAATCCAATTATTTGCTACTTTATGTGATATAGGGAACATAAAATTATCAGTATTACCACAATTTTTTGAAAAATTCTTTTCAACTAATTTAATTGCTTTATTTATGTATTTTTGATCTGATTTATTTGTGGGTATTGGAGGTATTTTTAAATCTTTAGGGATTGAATTTCTATTTTCTTTATCTAAAGATTTAATATTAGGGATCATATTAATTTGTTTTTTACCCCACATATAGAATGAATTAAAGAAGAAATTTTTTGTTTTATTTCTATATAATTCATATTGTTTAGTAGTTAATAAAAAATTAGGAGATTCAACAAATGTATATTTATTTGGTAATTTTATTTTATCAATTGGATCAAAAAGATAGTATTCTTTACTAGTAAATTTTTCATTAAATTTTATATATGAAACATTAAATTTTTTTTGTTTTAAATAATCATAGTAATATAACATTGAAGCATAATGGAGTATTAATTTTTTTTTATTATAATTATATTTTGTGAAATAATGAGGATGTTCCCATAATATGTAATTAAAATTTTTCAAATTATTTTCATCAACATTTAAATTTTTAATATTATATAATTGATGCGGTAATATAACAAAATCTATCATTTATTATATAATAATAATAAAATTTTATATAAAATTGAAATATAAAAATATAAAGATTATAGATTTTTATATTATAAAATGGGTAATTGTAAATCTAAAAAAATAGATGATTTGGAAAATATAGAATATTTATCTAAATTATTAATGAGAAATCATTATAATATATCATTAGAGATTCAAGAATTATATATAAAAATAAGAAAAGATAAAAAAATATATATGGTAGATTATAATATACTAAATCATCTATATGAAGTATATGTTTTTGATAGAAATAATATTATTTATTCACATAAAAGTATAAAAAATATTTATAATTGGATGAAAAAAAATATATTATAATTATATAATGGTAAATGTTATTACATTTGGAACATTTGATTTATTGCATATTGGACATGTTAATATAATAAAGAGAGCAGCACAATATGGAACATTATATGTTGGTGTATCTACTGACAAATTAAATTATGATAAAAAACAAAAATATCCAGTATTTAATGAATCTGAAAGAAAAAAGATAATTGATTCATTAGAATATGTATATTTTACATTTTATGAAGAAAGTTTAGAAAAAAAAAGAGAATATATATTAAAATATAAAGCAGATATATTAATTATGGGTGATGATTGGAAAGGTCGTTTTGATGAATTTAATGATATATGTAAAGTTATATATTTACCTAGAACAGAAAATATTTCAACAACTGATATTATTAAAAAAATAATTGAAAATAAAAATATATAAAAATAAGATTATTTATATAATAAAATGAATAATTTACCTTGGACTGAAAAATATAGACCAAATAAAATAAAAGATATTATATCACAAGAAAATGTAGTAAATAGTTTAAGTAATAAAATGGATAATTTACCACATTTAATATTATCTGGACCACCTGGTACTGGTAAAACATCAACTGCTTTAGCATTAGGTAAAGAATTATTTGGTAAATTATATAAAGATAGAATAATTGAATTAAATGCTTCAGATGAAAGAGGAATAAATACTGTAAGAGATAAAATAAAAAAATTTGCTAAGAATGCTGTTCATATATCAAATGATTCAATACCAAATTATAAAATAATAATTTTAGATGAAGCAGATTCAATGACAAAAGATGCACAGTCAGCATTGAGAAAAATAATAGAAGATTATAGTAATATAACTAGATTTATACTAATATGTAATTATATTAATAAAATAATAGATCCTATTATATCAAGATGTGTAATATATAATTTTGTTCCAGTAGAAAAAAAAATAATGTTTGATAGAATATGTAAAATAGCAGATGGTGAAAATATAGAATATACAGATAAAATTATAAATAAAATAATAAGAATGTCAAATGGAGATATGAGAAAATCAATTATATTATTACAAAATTATAAATATATGTATGATAAAAACAAAGAAGTAGATATTATTGAATTAAATGGTTATTTAAGAAAAAATAAAATATTACAAATAATAGATTCAATTAAAACAAAATCATTTAATGATAATATTAAAATTGTTGATAATTTAATTGATTCTGGTTATTCAATTGAATATTTTTTAGAAAGATTTTTTAAATATTTATTACAAGATGATATAGATGATAAAAAAAAAGCAAAAATAATATACAGATTTAGTGAAATACAAAAGAAATTAACAGAAGGAGGGGATGAATATATACAGTTATTAGATATTATTTTATATACACATGTTATTTTAAATAATTATGAATTATAATTTACCAAAATACCAATTGAATGCTCTAGTTCTGTATTTATCTTTTGGTGGTATTGCTTTTGTAATTATTTTTTTATCTAATGTTGGTCCATTATATTTTGAAAAATCGGTGTAATTAGAAGGTAAAAACCATTCATCAGTATTTAATGGCATAATATTATATCCATAATTTTGTTGATAATATTTTTCAGCATCTCTATAATCAATATCATTTATTATTAAATTTTTTTTTTTATAATTATTTTTTTTAAATTTTTTTTTTTCTTTAAACTGATTACAAGGTATTTCAAAAGATTTCATAACTTTTTCTCTGTTTTTAATTGAATCACCAAATTCAATTCTATTATCATCTAATGTTTTTTCAGATTCATTAAATAATTTGTAATAATTATAGTCATTACATGTTTTATATTTTAATTTATTATTAGGAATAGGGTATTCTTTTTGCCAATCTTCTCTTAATTTTCTATTATTATATAATTTTTTTTTATCTATATTAACAAACATAGCTTGTCCTCCATCAAAATGTTCAACATTTTTTTTACAAGTTATGATTAATATTACTAATATTATTATAATAATATTTATCATTATTATAATATAATTATATATTTTTTCTTTTTTTAAAATATATAATTATATTATAATGGACCTACAAATTATTTCTTATAATATATTAGCAGATTATTTAAATAGTTCTGATTATATATTAGTAAATAAAAAATATTTAGATAATAATTATAGAACTAATTTATTATTAAAAAAATTAAAAAAAGTAATAAATAATAAAACAATTATATGCTTACAAGAAGTTGGACCTACACAATTATCTTTATTATATACTTTTTTTACTAATAATAAATTTAATTGTATTAGTATTAAAGATTTAGCAATATTCTATCCAAATAATTGTAAAATTATTTTTACTGAAACTAATTATATAAATAGTTTGTCAGAAAAATATCTTAAAAAAAAAAAATTAATTGATGAAGTTAATAAATTTAATCAAGCATATATAATATTAGAATTACAATTAAATAATAAAAAAATACATATTTGTAATACACATTTAATTTCTAAACCTAAATTTAATAATACAATTAAAGTTTTACAGTCTTATTTATTAGCAAAAAGATTGGAAAAATTTAATAAAGTTATTTTTTGTGGAGATTTTAATTCAACACCTAATTCAAATCCATATAAATTATTAAGTACTGGTACAATTAAATATCCATATTATGATAGTTTAAAAATTAAAAATAATTTTAGTAGTACATATAATTTGTTATACGGTTCAGAAATTAATATTACAACACATACAACAAATATAACAACTCCTGTATTTACAGAAACTATTGATTATATTTGGATAACAAAAAATATTAAACCAATTAAAAGTAATAAAATAAATAAAAAAAATGAAATAAATAATTTTTTACCAGATAAAAATGAACCTTCTGATCATTATATGTTAATGGTATTATTAAAAATATAACTTATTCTGCAATAGGAGTTAAACACAAATACATATCACCTAATGAAGCAACCTGATAATGCAAAATTAATGGATAATCATTTTTTAAGTAAATATCAATTGTTGGAGATAAATTTGTACATTTAGCAAATGTTATTATATTATTTAATTCATATTTACCTTCAATTATTTGATCACTTGTTTCATTTCTATTTATTGTTATTCCATTACCAAATTCACCTAAAACAATTTCTACTTCTGTTATATCTCCACTTCCTTTTATACATAAAGTTTTGTTTATATTATGAAATTGAACATATTCTGTTAAACCCTGTAAATCTTTACAAATTTTACAAAAATCATTTGATGGTAATGATATTTTTGCATCTAATTCTATCGGATCAATTACAATAGGATCATTATCAATATCCATTAATGCTAATTTATAATTTGTTATTTGTTTTTTTTCCTGTCTTTCAATTTTAATACATAATTTATTTACTGATTCTTCTTCAATATATAATGTTAATAAACTACTACTATCAACTGTTTTAATTATTTTAAAAAAAGATATCATATTTATTCCTATTGTATATTTTTGTTTAGAACAATGAAATTTTTCAAAATTATCACTATCTAATGTTAAATGAATTAATAATGTCTTTTTAGAATTTAATGCTTTTATTTTTATACCACCTCTTGAACCTTTACTTTCTTCTGAAGATTTTGATTTTAAAGTAAATTCAATATTTGCATCTGTTAAAAATTCTTTTAGTGATTCAAATACTGTCTTAAAAGCAATAGCATGAATCGTTTTAACTTCTAAAATATTTGGCATAGTTAATTTATGATAATAAATAAAATTATCTTTATATTAATTATTTATAGGAGTTATATACAAAAATAAGTTTCCCATATTTTTAATATTATAATGTAATATTATTGGACTCTCTTTTTTTAAATATATATTAATATTTTCTGATAATTTGTAAAATTTAGAAAATACTAATATATCCGTTATCTCAAATTTTTCACTTACTGTTGAATCTTCTTTATTTTCTATTTCAATATCATTTAATTTAAATTTTATTTTTGCTATTTTACCAGATCCTTCTATATTTACATCCTTATTAACATTAAATAATATATAATCACTCATTCCAACAAATTCTTTAGATATATCATAAAAATCATTAGATAACATAGTTATTTTTAAATCATTATCTAATGATAATTTTAAATCATGATCTTCTTCTAATTCTAACAAATTTAATTCACAAGTTTTAATTGATTTACCTTTAATATTAACATTTAATATATTCATACTATCATCATTAATATTTAAATTCAACAAATCATTTTTATCTATATTTTTAATTAATTTATACAAAATTTTAATATTTAATCTTATGATTGTTGTTTTATCACAAACAAATTTTTCAAAATTGTTACTATATAAAATTAAATTTACTATTTCTGTTTTCATTTCATTTAATGATATTATTTGTATTCCTTTATCTTTTATAAATTTTATGTTTATATCTTCTAATATATCTTTTATTAATTCTATTGTTCTTTTAAATGTTTTAACATCTTTTATTTCAATATCTATCATTTAAATAATATTAATTAAATAAATATATAAATAATATTTCAATTTTTTGTTTCATCAAATGATATAAAATCACAAGACATTATATTGAATCCATTTATTAATTTACTTATTTCTATAATTTTATTTGTAATAACTGAAGTATCAATATTATTTTCTTTAATATTATTATTTTTAATTATTACTTTTATTAAACTTTCATTTTTACTTGGGATATCAATATTTATTAGAATTTGTAGTAAATCTTTTACATTAATATTTGATAATAATGGTTTTATTTTAATATTACTTAAATTATTATATTTAATATTATTGTCTTCTAATTTATAATTTTCAGATAACTCATATAATAAACTATGTAATCTATAAATAAAAAATATATTATTTGAATTTATTTCATTTGATTTAAATTTTTTCTCTGTATTAATATTAGGATATATTTCATTATAATTTTTAATCCATTCTGATTTATTATTGAAATCCTTTAATACATTTTTACCATGTATTAATCTCTCATTATATTTTTCTTTATAACATTCATCTTTTTCTTCTTTATCAATAATATCTTGACAAAAATTTAATTTGTTATTTTGTATCCATAATTTTTCACTAACAAATGTTCTATTTTCATTTAATATATCAGTATTATATTTATATAATTCATCATAAGAATTATATTTAACTGAACATCTCTTTAGTTGAAAATCTATATTCTCAAATGATTTAATATAATGTAATAATTTCTTTAATAATTCTAAATCTTCACCTTTTATATCTCTATATTTACTTAATACATTAAAATTCTCTTTTTTATTAAAATGTTGATAAAATAATATTAATAATAATACTATTATAACTATATTTAACATTATATATATTATGAGATATTTTATATAAAAATATAATTGATATTTACAATATATGAAAATAAAACTTTTAAAAAATATTAATGAATCACTTATAATTTCAATAATAGATAAAATATCTTTTTTTAATGAATATAAAACAGATAATATTATTGAAATGAATTTTTCATTTTTATATAAAAAAGAAAAATTAAATTTTAATGATGATATTATTACTAATTTTCCATATTTATATGTTTATGTAGAATATATATATTATACTATAACATCATCACAATATTACAGGCATAAATTATTTATAGATAAAATTGGTTACATTGTTTTTACAAAAAATAATTATCCAATTATAACAATTAAAGATAAATCACAAATTTATGATAAAAGTTTAGTTATTGACATAAATCTTTTTGAACAAGAATTATTAACATATTACAAAGAAAAAAAATTTTGGAATTTAATTTATTTTAATATATTCTTAAATATTTCAATATTATCTGGGTTTTTATATAAAAAATTGATAACATAATTTATTTATAAATAATAATTATACAATTATATGAGTATAATTCAAAGATTAAAAAATAATATTGATACATTATTTTTATCAAATAAATATTATTATGAAATTTATACAAAATCATTAGATGAAATAATTCAAACTGAAAATATATATGTTATTCAAAAAAAACTTGAACAAAAAAATGTTATTCAAAAAAAATCATTAGATATTGCATTATATACTAATAATATTGAAATAATCAAATTAATAATAATGAATGGTGGTAAAATTACTAATGGAACTCAAGATTTATGTATTATTTTAGAAAATACTGAAATAATAAAAATGATCAAATGTATTGATAAATATAATTTTATATATCCGTATTTATTTTTTCGAATACTTGCAACAAATAATGAAGAATGTATTAAAACATATATTGCATTATATGATATATATTTCTATTTTGAAGATAATATACATCAACTATTATATAAATTAGAAGAAATAAATTTTACTCATGATGATTATCATAATAACATTATTAAATTAGTTTTAATGCATTTATATACAAATGATATTCAACAAAATTTAAAAATATTACAAAAATATAATATAATAATGACAGAAAAAGAATTTATTATATATTATAATAAAAATATTAAAGATTTTAATTCTATAATAAATAATACAATAAATATCTTACCAATTAAAGATATAATATGTAAGACAACAAATATTATTCCAGATATTTGTGATATTATTCTTAAATTTAATTTTCCTAAATGGAATTTAATTTAAAAATAATTTGTTTATTTTTATTAAATGGGTGGAGGACTAATTCAATTAGTAGCATATGGGATTCAAGATATTTATATATCAGGTGATCCACAAATTACATTTTTTAAAGTAGTTTATAAAAGACATACAAATTTCTCTATTGAACCAATTAAACAATATTTTAGTACAAATTTAGATTTTGGTAAATCATCTTCTTGTACTATTGCTAGACATGGTGATTTAATAACTAAAATGTATCTTGTTGTAAATTTACCATTTATTCCTCAATTTAAAGAATCAGATAATATAACATTAGATAAAATTAAAAGATTTGCATGGGCAAAAAAAATAGGTTATGCAATTATTAAAACAATTGAAATAGAAATAGGTGGTCAATTAATTGATTGTCATACAGGAGAATGGTTAAATATATTATCAGAATTAACTAATACATTTACTGGATTAGATAAAATGATTGGTAATGTTGATGAATTAATACAACCAACTAATGGAAAAAATGGTTATTTATTATATATTCCATTAAAATTCTGGTTTAATAAATTTAATGGATTAGCATTACCAATAGTTTCATTGCAATATAGTGAAATAAAAATTCATTTAGAAGTTAATCCACCAGAAGAAGTTTATACAATTCATCCGACACACTATATTGAAATAAATGAATGTGTTGTAGGATTTGATTATTTAGAATATATTGAACAAAATATTAATGGTATTAAAATAGGTGGATTATTTGATACATTTGATCCTATTGAACAAAAATTATATTATACAAAAATAGATAACACAAATGAATTTTCAACTGAAAATTTATATATTAATCCATTATCTGGTAATTTAATGACATATCCAATTATTGGTAAAAAAACTGGATATGTTGTATATCCTAAAAATAATAAAGAAATTAAATTAAATAACAAATTAGTAAAAGAATTATCTATAACTAATAGTTATATCATAGTTGATTATATATATTTAGATTCTGAAGAAAGAATGAGGTTTGCACAAACAAATCATGAATTTTTAATTGAACAAGTTCAGTTTCCAAATTCAAAAACAATTGCTAGTAATAATATATTATCACAACTAGCATTTAATAATCCTGTTAAAGAAATTGTTTGGGTTGCTCCATTAAATAATATAGTTTATGGATTTTTAAATGATAAATTTAATTATACAAATAATTATACTGATAATGATAATATTATTAAAGAATCTACTATATTATTAAATGGTCATAAAAGATTTCAAGAAAGAGATGGTAATTATTTTAATTGGGTTCAACCTTATGAATGTCATAAAATAGCACCATCTACTGGTATTTATGTTTATTCATTTAGTTTATTTCCTGA
>Ga0213866_10002333_pt1 | contig 13477 bp, 5 predicted proteins | sample PICome_11_FD_160079 | JGI IMG/M metagenome (GOLD analysis project Ga0213866, IMG submission 160079) | Coastal seawater microbial communities near Pivers Island, North Carolina, United States - PICO284 | ecosystem: Environmental > Aquatic > Marine > Coastal | place: USA: North Carolina...
CTGTATGGTATGTGCTAAGCCAAACACGCACCATGCTCACAATTTCAGGATCCAAAGGTGAAACCTTCTGCGACGGTATGACCCGCCGGGGTTTCCTCCGCATTGGCGGCCTCGGCCTCGGCGGCGCCTCCCTCCCCCAGCTTCTGCAAGCCGAAGCCTCCTCCCCCAAAAAGCTCGATCACAAGGCAGTCATCATGATTTTCCTCGCCGGTGGACCTCCGCACCAGGATATGTGGGACATCAAAACGGAAGCTCCCTCCGGCATTCGCGGTGAATTCAACCCCATCTCCACCAACGTCCCGGGAATCCAGATCGGCGAACTCTTCCCGAAAATGGCCCGCATGATGGACAAGTTTTCGGTCATTCGCTCCATGGTCGGCGCCGGAGGCGGACACGATGCCGTTCAATGCCTCACCGGCCGCAAACCCCAGGGCCCCCAGCCTCCCGGAGGTTGGCCATCCATCGGCTCCGTCCTGTCCAAACTCCAGGGACAGGTCACCCCCGGCGTCCCTTCCTTCCTTGGACTCTCACCAAAATGCGGACACGACCAATGGGGTGACCCCGGCAAACCCGGCTTCCTCGGCCCCTCGCACGCCGCCTTCTCCCCTTTCCGCGGCGGTGGCAAAGATGACATGATCCTCAAGGATATCTCCATCGAACGGCTCGCCGACCGCAAGGCCCTCCTCAAGTCCTTCGATACCTTCCGCCGCGACGTCGATGCCTCCGGCTCCATGACCGGCATGGACACCTTCACCGAGCAAGCCTTCGGCGTGTTGACCTCGTCACGCCTCGCCGAAGCTTTCGACCTCTCCAAGGAAGATCCCAAAATCGTCGAACGTTACGGCAAAGGCACCGAAAAACTCACCGCCGACGGCCCCTGGAAACGGCTCGACCAGTTCCTCATGGCGCGCCGCCTCGTCGAAGCCGGCGCCCGCTGCGTCACGCTCGGCTTTTCCCGCTGGGACTGGCATGGCAACAACTTTGGCCGCGCCCGCACCGACTTCCCTCTTCTCGACCAAGGCATTACCGCCCTCGTTCAGGACCTCCACGACCGCGGTCTCTCAGACGACGTCTCGGTCGTTGTCTGGGGCGAATTCGGCCGCACTCCCAAAATCAATGCCCAGGGCGGTCGCGATCATTGGCCCAAAGTCTCCACCGCCCTACTCGCCGGCGGCGGCATGAATCATGGCCAGGTCATCGGGTCAACCACCCGCGACGGCGGCGAAGCCAACGACCGACCCGTCGAATTCCAGGAGGTCTTTTCCACGCTCTACCACAACCTTGGTATCGACGCCCGACGCACCACCATCGATGACCTGTCCGGCCGACCCCGCTTCCTTGTCGACTCCCAATACGCGCCCATGAGCGAACTCGTCGGATAAGCGCACCCCACCCCGATCGAGCCCATGCCCACCTTCACCATCATCGCGGCATTTGCCCTCCTCGCCTCATCGACCTTTGCCTCAAAACTCTCCTTCCAAACCGACTCTCCCCTTTCCCTCGCCCACCTGCACGACAGCCACCAACTGGTCCTCACTGCGGAAGATCGAACTCCAACCGACCTCACCCACACCGCAACCTACACCAGCGACCCTCCCAACGTCATTGCAATCTCCGACACCGGACTCATCACTGTCCTCGCGCCGGGTGAAACCACCCTCACCGCCACCCATGGCGAGCTCAGCACCTCAAATGCAGTCAAGGTCACCTCGGCCGAAGCCGCTCCCATTTCGTTCACCAACGACTTCGTCCCCATCCTCTCCAAATACGGTTGCAATGGCGGAGGCTGCCACGGAAAAGCCGACGGCCAAAACGGGTTCAAGCTTTCCCTCTTCGGCTATGAACCCTGGAACGATTACGATTACCTCGTTCGTGATTCCCGCGGTCGCCGCATCTTCCGTGCAGCGCCGGAACACTCGCTCATCCTCCTCAAAGCAACTGGAGAAATCCCCCACCAGGGAGGATCCCGTTTAAAAAAAGGCTCTGCCGACTACCAAACCATCGTCCGCTGGATCAAACAGGGACTCCCAAACGACCCCAAGGAGTTCCCAAAAGCCACCTCGATCTCAGTTCAACCCAAGGAACGTCTGACCCAGGCGCACGCAAAACAACAACTTCGCGTCACCGCCCATTTCTCGGACAACACAACACGCGACATCACCCACCTCGCGCAGTACGAATCCAACGATGAAGAACGCGCCCACGTCACCATGGCCGGTCACGTCACCATGGGCGACATTCCCGGCTCCGCTTCCATCATGATCCGCTTCCAGGAACACGTCGACGTCTTCCGCGCCATCCTCCCCCTCGGTGCACCCGTCGAAAATTTTCCGCCGGCGGCCAACTTCATCGACCAACACATCTTTGCTCAGCTCAAGACCCTCGGCCTGCCTCCGTCCGAAAACAGCGATAATGCCACCTTTCTTCGACGCGTCACCATCGACATCGCCGGGCGACTTCCCAGTATCGACGAGACCAATTCCTTCCTCTCCAACAACGCCCCCGACAAACGGGCGCGGAAAATCGAGCAGCTCCTCGCCTCGTCCGATCACGCCGACTACTTCGCCGGAAAGTGGGCCGCCATTCTTCGCAACAAACGCGCCAAACCCGAACATGCCCGCGGATCCGTCGCCTTCCACCAATGGCTTCGCGATGCCATCCACCGCAACCGCCCTTTCAACGAGATCGCCCGCGACTTCCTCACCGCCTCGGGGGAAACCGGCACCAATCCACCCGTCGTCTGGTATCGCACCGTTCGCGACAGCAAGGACCAACTCGAAAACGTCGCCCAAGTCTTCCTCGGCGTTCGCATGCAATGCGCCCAGTGCCATCACCATCCCTACGAAAAGTGGAGCGAGGACGACTACTACGGCCTGCAGGCCTTCTTCTCAAGAATCACCCGCAAACCCGGTCTCCAACCCGGAGAAGAAATTGTTCTTCACAATCGCGGTCAGGCCACTTCGAGAAACCCCCGCACCGGAAGAACGCTCAAACCCAAAAACCTAGGTGAAGAAGAACTCAGTATCCCTTCCCACGAAGATCCCCGCGAGCACCTCGCCGACTGGATGGTCGATCCCAAAAATCCCTTCTTCGCCAGGATGCTCGTAAACCGATACTGGAAACACTTTTTCGGGCGCGGACTCGTCGAACCCGAGGATGACCTGCGCGTCACCAACCCCGCCACTCATCCCGAGTTATTGGAAAAACTCGCCTCCGACTTTATCGCTAACGGATACGACCTCAAACACCTCATCCGCACCATCACCAGTTCCCGTACCTACCAATTATCCGCCATTCCCAACCAACACAACGCCCTCGACACCCAAAACTACTCCCGCTTCTATCCTCGACGACTTCCCGCCGAAATTCTCCTCGATGGCATTAACACCGTCACCGGCTCGAAGGAATCATTCGTGGGGCAACCCGCCGGCACCCGGGCGATCCAGCTACCCGATGATACCTTTTCCAAGTCCTCCTACTTCCTCTCCGTCTTCGGCCGTCCGGACATGAACAGCGCCTGCGAATGCGAACGAAGTGCCGACGTCAACCTCGCGCAAGCTCTTCACCTTGTGAACTCCAACAACATCCGCCTCAAGCTCTCCTCCGACCAATCACGACCCGCTCATCTCGCCAAACAAAAAGAGGCCAGACCCGAAAACCTCCTTACTCAACTTTACCTCCACGCGCTTTCGCGACCGCCCAGATCCGAAGAACTCGCCACTGCTCTCGATTATCTGCAGGAGAAAAAAAACCAGCCCCCACCGACACCCGCTCCCCTGAAAAAAGATGAACAGGCCAAACCCGTCGACCCTCTTCTCCTGCCCCGGCAAGCCTACGAAGATCTCATCTGGGCCCTCCTCAATACCAAGGAGTTTCTCTTCAACCACTGAAGCCATCACCGGTGTCACCTTTCCGCTTCTTCACCCCCTTTGCATTCTCGATTACGTGCTCGAGTATCCTGCACGCGCAGCTTCCCAACCCTGACCTCAAAACCATCTTTCCCCAGGGAATCCAGGCGGGCACCTCTGTCGAAGTTACGATCGGGGGAACCGAACTTGAGGAAACCACCAAGCTACGTTTCTCCCACCCCGGCCTGACCGCCGAACCCGTCACCATCCCCGCGAACGATTACCAACCGGTTAAAGCCAACTCCCTCCGCTATCGTATCACCGCTGCGCCAGACCTCCCCTCCGGCATCTATGAGATCTCCGCCCAAACCCGCCTGGGCCTAACCGCTCCCCGGGCCTTCGTGGTCAGTCACCTTCCCGAAAAACAACACGGGGCCAACCACTCTCCCGAAACCGCTGAAGACCTCCCCGTCGATTCCATCATCAATGGCCATGCCGACAACGCTGCCATCGACCACTACAAGCTCACCCTCGCTCAGGATCAAACCATCCACCTCCACTGTCAGGCTCAAGCCATCGATTCGCGCCTCGACCCCACCCTTGTCCTCCTCTCCCCCGATGGTGCCGAACTGGCCCGCGCCAACGATCGTTCTCCACTAGACCGTGACGCTGCACTCACTTTCAAAGCCCCCTCCGCCGGCACCTACCTCCTCAAAGTTCACGACTTTACCTTCAACGGCGGTGGCGAGCACCCATACCGCCTTCTTGCTTCCAACCAACCCATTCCCCGTCCTCCCGATGACTTCCTACCCAATCTGGATCCCAAAGACATCCCGCTCACTCTTTCCAAATACCCAACCCACCATTCCTTCGACGCCAAAAAAGACCACCCAATCTGGATCGAAATCTTCTCGGCCCGCCTTGGCAATCCTTCCGACTCCCTCCTGATTATCGAGCAAGTCACCACTGATCAAAACGGCACTCCGCAATACAAAGAGATCGCCGCCAACGATGACCTTCCTCTTCCCAACGGCGGTCGCTATTTCCCCCTCCGCACCGCCGACTCCGCCATTCGCTTCTACCCAATCGCCGACGGAAAATACCGCCTCACGATTCTCAATCAATTCAGTCACTCCGCCTTCGCCAATCTCCGCATTCGGCCTCTCACCTCCGGCTACCGGCTCATCGCCGCACCCTGGCATTCACACCAAAAAGACAAAAGCCTCCCCCGCCAAACACCTCTCATTCGTCAGGGCGGCACCGCCCGCCTTCGGCTCTTCGTCATCCGCGAATCCGGCCTCGACGAACCCATCAACCTCACCATCGACGACCTTCCTCCCGGCGTCGACTTCCACCCCAAAACCATCGCCCCACACGAGACCAGCACCACCCTCATCCTCACTTCAAAACCTGACACCCCGCCCGCCAACACCTTTCTCACCATCAAAGGCACCACCAACAGACGAGAAACCATTGCACAACCCGCAACCTCTTCATGGCATGTCGGAAACTGGGACGCCGAACGTCATCACACCCGCCTCGCCCAACTCCTTCCGCTCAGCATCACCCACGCTGAAAAAGCGCCCCTCGTTCTCACCCCCGCCACCACTTCCTTTACCCACAATACCGGAGAAACCCTCGAGATCCCCTTCACCCTCACCAAGAACGCAAAAATCAAAGGCGACATCACCGTCACTCTCACCAATTTCCCCCATACCAAACCACCTCAACTCAAAATCAAACCCGACGCCGCCGAAGGAAAATTCGTTCTCTCCCTCACACCTTCCAACGAATTCATGATCGCCCCAAATCAAACCCACTCCTTCTCCCTTCAGGCCAACTTCACCCTCACTCACCAAAACAACCTCCCTGCCCTCGAACGCGCCAAGACCGACCTCAAACGACTCGAAGATCTCGAAAAATCCCTCAAGGCCGAATCCAAACCCATCCCTCCCGCTCTCACAAAAGCCAAAAAGAAAGCCGCCGACCATCTCCGCCAACAAAGCGAGCGATCCAAAGCACGCGACCTCACCCACTCGGTCCATTCACCGCTCCTCACTCTCACCATCGCGCCATGAGATTGCTCCTACTCGCATTCTTTCCCACCTTGCTTCAAGCCGCTCTCCCGGTGGCCGAGCTGCAACGAAACACCCAGGTCGACTTTGCAAAAGAGATTGTCCCCTTTCTCAAACAAAACTGCTTTGCCTGCCATAATGCCAAAAAGGCCAAAGCCGAACTCAACCTCGAATCTCCCCAGGAAATGATCGCCGGTGGCGACTCCGGTCCCTCCCTCGTTCCCGGCAAGCCCGAGGAAAGCCTCGTCTTTACCTACGCCGCCCACCTCGAGGAAGACCCCATGCCGCCTGCGAAAAATAAGTCCAACGCCCGCAATCTCACACCCTCAGAGCTCGCTCTGCTAAAACTTTGGATCACCCAGGGCGCGCAAGGCTCGTCAGCCACCCTGTCCAGCCCCACCGAATGGTCCAACCTCGACGGGGTCCCATCCAGCTACGCCACCGCGATCACTCCCGAGGCCCGCTTTGCCGCCGTCTCCCGCGGAACCCGCCTCTTTGTCTACGACCTCCATCGTGGCAAGGTCGATGCCGAACTCATCGACCCCGCCCTCACCCACTCCGCCCATCGTGATTTCGTCCACACCCTCGCCTTCAATCAATATCAACTCCTCGCCTCCGGAGGCTACCGCACCCTCAAACTCTGGCAACGCCACCTCCCGCCCGGCAGCAAAACCGACACTCCCTTTCCCGAGATTCCGTCAATCGATCCAGCATCTCCCCCGGTTCCCCTTCAGGGACTCAAGGAGCCCATCACCACCCTCGTCCTTCATCAGGAAACCCAACGAATCGCTACCGGCCACCCCAACGGCCACACCCGGATCTGGCATGCCCAGGATGGCAAACTCCTCCTCGACATCAAAAACGACCCCGCGATTGTCCGCGAAACCAAACAGCTCCAATTCAAACGCGACCTTGCAAACAAAGTCCACGACCAAGCCAAAAGCAAACTAGCGAACGTCGAAAAACAATGGACCGACCTCTCCAATAAAACGAAGAGTGACGCCCAGGCCCTTGCGAAAGCCCAGACTGGCCTCAATCAAAAGGAGCACGCTCTCCAAATTCAACGGCAAGCTCTCGACTCCGCCCAAGCGTCAAAAAAAGCCTCGGCCGAGATCAAAAAAATCTCTGAAGCTCTTTCCAATCTTCGCAAGGACCGCGATACCGCCCGCACCCAACTTCGTGACGCACGTCACACCAGTCAGCTCACCCTCAAAGACGGCACCGTTGCCGCCAAAAACCTCCTCTCCATCCAGGCCCACGTCTCCGAAACCGAAGCCCGGTTCCTCGCCGCTGAAGAAGCCCTCAAAGCCCAGCAAACCAAAGCGGCGGCAACCAAGCTTCCGCCCATCAAAGCCCTTGCCTTTTCACCTGACGGCAACACTCTCGCCATCGCCAGCGAAACCGGCCCCCTCCGCCTTTGGAACGCCCACACCGGACAAGACCTGGACACCCTGAACACGCCAAACACCCCCACCGGTCTCACCTTTTCGAACGACACCACCCTCCTCGCCCGCCTTCCCGATAGCTCCGTTTTCACCTTCCCCACCACTCCCACCTGGAGCATCAAACGCCAATGGGGCGACCACCAAAAAGCCACCACCTTCCCCGACCGAGTTCTTGCCCTCGCCTTTCATCCGAACGGTCAGCGACTCGCCGCCGCCTCCGGCATCCCTTCCCGACAAGCCCTCATCCAACTGCTGTCCCTAGACAGCGACACACCCACCACCACTCTTCCCAAGGCACATCTCGACACCATCACCGCCCTCAGCTACTCGCCCGATGGCACACGCCTGGCTTCGGCCTCCACCGACCGCACCATCAAGATCCATCACCTCGATCCTCCCTCTCTCGAGCACACACTCGAGGGCCATAACCACCACATTCTCTCCCTCGACTGGAGTCCCGACAACTCCACCCTTGCGTCCGCCGGAGCCGACCGCCTCTACAAACTCTGGAACCCAGAAACCGGGAAGGAAACGAAGTCGCAGGGCGGCTTCCCCGGCGAACTGGCCACAATTTCCTTCCTCGGCCACAGTAACCAACTCCTCACCGCCTCCGCCCAGGACCTCAAAGCGAAAAACCAAAACCTTCCCGGAATCGAGGACAGCATCCTCTCCGCCTCCTCAACTCCCGACGGTTCCCTTATCATCGCCGCCGGCGAATCGGGAACCCTCCGCATCTGGACCGCCCACGACCGAAAAATCGTCCACACCTTTCCCAAATAATCCGTCTTTAATCGACGACAGAGTTCATCTCCTGATCAAAATGCGGGAGTTAGCCCGGATACTTCATGAGTTAAGGGCAAAAAAGTCGCGTGGTTGTTGAATATTGTTAGTTTTGAGGTGCTTAGACCTATTGCCAAAAGAGATTGCGTTTAAAAGGTAGGGAGATTGCAAAAGGATTTGATCAGTGCTGGTTCAACTAGAAGTTCCCGGATCGAGTCACATAATTTATCGCTCAGAACCTCTCCTTGATTGCTGAGGAAGCCTGCCACAGGGCATTTGGCGAGCATCGCCGCGTCTCATAACCACGGATTTTACTTCTATCGAGATGACAGATTGACATGATCGGCGGATGATTCGCGCTTTTCTTGCCACTGCTTGCTTCAGTTTGCTCTCTCTGGCAAATGCCAGCGAGCCAAGCTGGAATCGAATCACGCTCCCTGTCAAAATAGATTCCGTTCCCACACACCTTTGGTTGCGTTGTTTTTTTCAAGTCCCGGATCGGCTGGTCAACTCGGCAGGAGATGAACGTGATCTGTGGCGAAGCTCAACGGTCTTCGCGATCTCGAATATTCCAGGACAGTTTGAGATTTTTTTAAATGGTCAAAGTATCATCAATTCTACCGGAGTGCCCTTTGGCAAAGAGCAGCGCTTTAAGGTTCCCAAAGGTGTTCTCGAAAAAACAAAGTTCAACAACCTGGTCATCCGGATTGGCAGTGAAGTCGACGGGGAGATGATGAGTTCATCTCCAGTTCTACTCGACTACTTCCACGAGTTGACTCTGGGAAGTGAATGGGAATCCACGACCACGAAGCCCACCGCAATCGAACTTCAACCCCGAGCTGAAAAGCCTCCCTTCGCCGCATACCCGGCAAGTCAGTTTAAACTCTCAAGCCGCCCTCTGGCCCGTACGATTGAACCCATTCGTGGAAAGCAGGTTCCACCTGGTGAAGACCTCGTCTTGTTGAATACCGATGATGATCTCGTCATCGACGCCTTGCTCAGCGAACCGGAAATCGCACAGCCCACTCACTTCAGTTTTGACACCCGGGGACGACTGTGGGTCGCCCAATATCGCCAGTATCCCTATCCCGCCGGACTCAGAATGATTGGGCGGGACCAATACTATCGCTCCAAGTATAATCGTATTCCTCCGGCTCCACCGAATCATGAACAAGGAGCCGATATCATTAGCGTTCATGAAGATCTCGATGGGGACGGCACCTACGAGACGAGCAAGAATATCCTGGAGGGATTGAATATGGCAAACTCCGTCGTCCATGGCTGGGGCGGCATTTGGGTCATGCACACTCCCTATCTTCTTTTTTACAGGGACGAAGACGATGACGACATTCCCGATGGAGATCCTGAAATTCGACTCGCCGGCTTCGGCCTCGAAGACACCCACAGTGTTGCCAACGGACTGACATGGGGACCGGATGGCTGGCTTTATGGGGGACAGGGAAGCACCACAACGAGCCGGGTGACTCGACCGGGTTTTGATGATGCACCCATCTACAACGAGGGCCCCATTGTTTGGCGCTACCACCCACTCAGTAAAGAATTCGAGGTCTTTGCAGATGGCGGAGGCAACACCTTCGGCCTTGGTTTTGATGCGGAGGGAAGGCTCTTTAGCGGGCACAATGGGGGCAATACCCGGGGCTTTCACTTTGTGCAAAATGGACAGTATCTCAAGCAGGGGAAAAACCCTGGAAAATTTGGCCCGCCCCCGAATCCCTTCTCATTTGGCGAGCTCTCAATGATGGCGACCACCAATCCCATTTCCCGCTTTTCCCATTTTGGAATTTGCGTGAATGCCACAGCCCTGCCGCCGCGGCTTCAGGGGCAACTTTTGAGTGTCGATCCCTTGCATCACTATCTCGTCTCCTCAACCCGGACCGCGACTGGCAGCAGCTTTAAAACCTCTGACACCGGATTTCCCCTTCGCAGCGATGACCTCACTTTCCGGCCGGTCTATCTTGCCCATGCTCCATGCGGAGGTGTGATTTTGTCCGATTTCCGCGAACAATACATCGCCCACGGACAGAACTACCAAGGGCAAATCGATCCCGACAGCGGGCGGATTTATCGGCTTCGGGGAAAAGAGGCGTCCTTGATCAAGGATCGTAATTTGGAGACAAGATCCTCGCGGGAACTTATCGCGCTCCTCAGTCACGACAATCTTTGGCAGCGGCAAACCGCAGTTCGTTTGTTAGCCCAGAGGGCGGATTCAACACTTGTGCCTGAGATCAAAAATCTCCTCAAAGAGACGGGTTCTCACCCGGCCCTTGAAGCGCTTTGGGTCCTCCATCAGCTGGATAAACTAGATCCCGAGACCGCTCTTGGAACACTCGCTCACCCGGCGCCGATGGTTCGCGCCTGGACCATCAGACTCTCCGGTGACAAGAAACACCTTGGGCCGGAAATTTTCGAACAAATCAAGAAACGGGCCAATCGGGAGACAGCAGAAGTCCAATGCCAGATTCTCTCCACCGCATGTCGCCTGAAGCACGAGCAAAGTCTCGCTCTGGTCAGGGAAATCATCTGGCGTCCCGAGCACCTTCACGACCCTTTCATTCCCTTGATGGCCTGGCATGCCGTGGAAGCACATTGCGAAAACAACGCGGAAGCAGTGCTCGCCATGTTTGATGACGCCAGGCTTTGGTCATCTGCATTCTTTTTGAAACACATCGCCCCGCGCCTTATGAGACGGTTCGCGGAAGCAGGATCTCTTCGCAATTTCCTAGATTGCGCCCGCCTATTGGAGCTCGCGCCGAATGACGCTGGGCGAGCCGCCCTGATGAAGGGATTTGAAAAGGCTTTCGAGGGGAGAATGATCCCTCCCCTGCCGGATGAACTATCGAGCAAGTTGGACCATTCCTCTCTCTCCATGCGGATTCGAAGAGGCGATCCGCAAGCTCTCACTGAAGGTCTGACACTACTCTCCGACCCCAAGGCAAATCCGGCTGATCGACTTGCGGCCATCAGGGCTTTCGGAAGTCATCAAGGCGAAGCCAAAGTCAGGACAAAGCTTCTTGATCTCGCCACTTCGGAAACAAATATCGAATTCAGCCGGGCCGCGATCATTTCGCTCCAGAGATACGACGACGAGACCATCGGAGAATCACTTGTAAAATCCTACCCAAAGCTTTCCGCCACTCTGCAAGCCTCCATTCGTAATCTCCTCGCCTCGCGCGCCATCTGGAGCAAGACCCTCCTGAAGAACATCGGCCCTGACACAATTCCACCCGATGACATTGATCAGGATCTCATCGCTCGAATCGCGCTTCACGGGGATGACACGGTCCATTCACTTCTCGCCAAATATCTTCCCGGTGAGGAAAAAAAGACACCTTCTCTCCGAGAAGATGTTTTACGAAAAATTCTCGCAAATCGTCCCGGTGACCCATACGCGGGCGAGAGCATCTTTACCACACGATGCGCCAGCTGCCACAAACTCTTCTTTAAAGGTGGCAACGTCGGGCCGGATCTCACACGCTACCAACGGGACGATCTCGGAACCATGTTAGTGAGTATTTTGGACCCTAGTGCCGAGATCCGGGAGGGGTATGAAAACGTCGTAGTCACAACCACCGACAAGCAAATTTTAAGTGGCTTTCTTTCCGATGAAGACCAAAACAGCATCGTCATTCGGGGCTTCGATGGTGCCGACATCACGGTTTCACGAAAAGACATCAAGCTCATCAAGCCAGCGGGCCGCAGCCTCATGCCGGCCGGCCTCCTCAATGGACTCAACGACACCGAAATTCAAAATCTCTTCGCTTATCTTCGAATCTCCCAACCCATTACCAAATGAAAAAAATCCTCATTCTCTTCTACTCGCTACTGGGACTCTCATCCCTCACCGCAAAAGACCCCATTCGTATCGGCATGATTGGACTGGATACTTCTCATGTTACAGCTTTTACCAAAATCATCAATGACCCTAAATCAAAGAATCATCTATCAGGAGCCAAAGTCGTTGCGGCCTTTAAAGGAGGAAGCCCTGACATCGAAACGAGTATTTCTAGAGTCGATGATTATACCAAGACCCTGAAAGAAGACTTCGGCGTTGAGATTTGTGAAACCATCGAAGACCTCTGCAGCAAGGTCGACGCAGTCATGATTGAAAGTGTCGACGGCCGGCCCCATCTCTCACAAGCAAAGCCAGTGATCGCGGCAGGCCTGCCCCTTTTTCTCGACAAGCCTGTCGCCGGCAGCCTGAGCGACGCGCTTGAAATCTACAAGCTTGCCAAGGAAGCAGGTGTTCCCGTTTTTTCATCGTCATCACTCCGCTATGGCAAAAGCACCCAGGCCGTTCGGGGAGGATCGATTGGCAAAGTCACCTACGCTCTGTGTTCCAGTCCCGCAAAAATCGAGCCCCACCACCCTGATCTCTATTGGTATGGCGTGCACGGTTGCGAGTCACTCTTCACCGTCATGGGAACCGGATGCCAGTCCGTCATCCGGAGAACGACCTCAGACGGCTTGATCGAGGTGGAAGGCACCTGGGAAGATGGACGAACCGGAATTTTCAGAGAAGGCAAAGGCTACTCAGGCATCGCCCGCAATGCAAAGGGGGAAGAAGTCGCCGTCGGAGCCTATGACGGATATGCCCCTTTGGTTGTTGAAGTCGTTAAGTTTTTTAAGACCAAAAGCCCGCCTGTCTCAGCGACTGAGACCATCGAATTGTTCACCTTCATGGAAGCCGCCGACGAAAGTAAACGGCGTGGAGGCAAATCCGTGACACTCAAAGAGGTTCTCGACAAGGCTATGGCAAAATAGACTCGCAGCATGAGCGCTCCAATCGAACGGTTTCCCACCCTCATCGTCACCAGCTCATTTGGCACTCCACCCTCGTGAAAATCACTTCGACGATCTCAGTCTACTTCCCCGGGCGGGCACTTTTGGGACAAGGCAATTTAGTATGACGGCAGCACGAACGTCATTCTTTCGATCTCACAACATCACCTGCCAGCACTCAATTTGATTGCCTCAATCACAAACCGTTCCAAGATTTATCATCCCATGATTCGCGTTCTCCTCCTATTTTTCGCCGGCTCTATTCTTCACGCGGAAGAACTCTCTCTATTTCCTTCCAACTCCCTTGATGATTGGACCTCGAAAGGGAGTGCCAAATGGTCTTATCAGAAAGGTGTCCTTTCCGGTGGTCAGGACGGCGACCCCAAGCGCTCGGGCCTCCTCTTGTCAAAAGCGACGTTTCAGGACTTTGAAGTCATCTTGGACTTTAAGATCGACGAACACGGCAAATACAATAGCGGCATCTATCTTCGCTACCATCCGGAACAGAGGGGCGATCGTCTTCAAGTTA
>Ga0213866_10002335_pt1 | contig 13461 bp, 10 predicted proteins | sample PICome_11_FD_160079 | JGI IMG/M metagenome (GOLD analysis project Ga0213866, IMG submission 160079) | Coastal seawater microbial communities near Pivers Island, North Carolina, United States - PICO284 | ecosystem: Environmental > Aquatic > Marine > Coastal | place: USA: North Carolina...
CGTGCATTCAGGGCAGACCGGGCGCACCGTCGAGGTCGACACCCTCTCGCAGCGCCATCGCGACAGAGTACGGTGGGGCGACCCAACCACCTGAGCTGTTGGCTCAGGAATGGATCGGGCCGGAGGCGTTGCGCAGTGACGGGACGCCTTTACCGGTCCGACGGGCGATGATCTCGGCGCAGATGCTTACTGCCGTCTCTTCGGGCGTCCGCGCACCGATGTCGAGCCCGATCGGTGACATGAGCCGGTCGATATCGGCCTGATCGGTCACCCCGGCCTCGGTGAGCCGCTCCATGCGCCGCAAATGTGTGGTGCGACTGCCCATCACGCCGATGTACCCGACCCGGGTGGCCAGCGCCCCGAGCACTGCGGGAACGTCGAACTTCGGGTCATGAGTGAGGATGCACACTGCATCACGAAGGCCTAGCTCGTGCCCCAGCTCGTCGAAGACCGGCGTGGGCCAGGTAGTGCGAACGGCGTCGGCCATCGGGAAACGGCGGCGAGTGGCGAACACCTCACGGGCGTCGCACACCATCACGCGGTAGCCGAGCACCTTCGCGACCCTCGCCAGCGCAGCCGTGAAGTCGACGGCACCAAAGATCCACATCTGTGGGGGTGATGCGTGCGATTCGACGAATACCCGGATCGTCGGCTGTCCGGCGAGATCCTCAGGCGTGGTCTGACCCCTGGGGCCGTAGTTGCGGACACCGGAACGGGCCGCTTCGAGTTCGGCGACGGCATCGCGTGCCACCACCCGGTCAAGGTCGGGATGCCCGAGAGAGCCGATAGGGCCGGTGTCATCGGGAGTTACGAGGAGTTTGCCGCCAGTGGGGACGTCGGCGGTTCCTTCAATCACGGTGGCGAGCGCGACCGGATTGTCGGCCGCCAGCAGTTCGGCGTAGCGCGAGAAAATCGATGTGCCTTTGCTCACCAGGCTAACTCCTCGATGAATAGGTGGATCGTTCCGCCGCACGTGAGCCCAACGGCGAAGGCTTCGTCATCGGAGTAGCCAAACGTCACTACGCGCGGTTCGCTGGCGCCGTCGAGTATTGATAGGGCCTCTCCGACCACAGAGCCTTCGACGCAGCCGCCGCTGACCGATCCGGCGACCTCGCCCGACTCGGTCACAGCCATCGCTGCGCCCGGCATTCGGGGGCCTGAGCCCTCAATGTCGACGACGCGCGCTACGGCGATACGTTCACCAGCTTTGCGCCACCGGGCGATGTCACTCAGGAGTTCTTTCATCGTCGCTCGATTCTCTTCGTCGGGTTCACGTGGTGGTCGCGCACCGGTCCCGCTGTGGCGAGCGGCTTACGGGGCAGCGATGCACCGGCACAATTCTTCCATCGCTGCGACTGAATGTCCTTCGACGAAGTCGTCGACGTGGGGAAGTGCCGCTGCCATCCCACGGGCCAGTGGTGCGTACCCGGGAGTGACCTTAAGCGGATTGACCCAAATGAGTCGATGGGTCACCCGATGGAGGCGTTGCATCTGCTCGGCAAGTTTGTCAGGGTCCCCCCGGTCCCAGCCATCGGATAGCACTGCAACGATTGAGTTCCGGGCTAAGCCGCGAACGCCCCACTCGTCGTTGAATGTGCGCAACCCGTCTCCGAGGCGTGTGCCACCGCTCCAATCGACCACGCGATCAGCGGCGGCAGTGAGCGCTATGTCGGGGTCGCGGCTTCCGAGCTCGCGGGTGAGTCTTGTGAGCCGGGTACCTAGCGCGAACGCTTCAACCTTCTGACGGCCAGCGACTGCCGCGTGGACGAAGCGCAACAGGGCCCGGGCGTATGGCTCCATCGAGCCGCTCACGTCGAGCAGGAGCACGAGACGTCGAAGGCGTGTGCGGGGCCGACGGTGGTGACGGCGGATCGGTTCGCCACCCGATCGCATCGCAGCCTGCACCGTGCGCCGGATATCGGGTCGGGAGGTGACGGCCGACGAGGGGCCAAGCCGAAGCGAGGCTCGTGGCGCGCCGACGAGACGGAGCTCGGACATGAGCTGCTGCGCAGCGACGAGTTCGTCGTCGGTATACTCGGCGAAGTCTTTCTGGCGCAGCACTTCAGTGGCCGAGAATCTGAGTTGGATCGTCGGGTCGTCGCTCGCACCCAGCTCGCTGTTGTCGGACTGTTTGTCGCCGTCATCGCCCGCGTCGACCGCAATGGTGATCGACACCTGCTCGGCTTCCTCGAGATCACCATCGGAGCGGCGTCCCTCGAAGAACACGGCGAACGCCCGATCAAACATCCCGATGTCCTCGGGCTGTCTAGCGAGGGTTGCGCGGCCTGACCAATACACAGCATCGCGGTCATCGAGTCCGACAGCGCAGAGCGCTTCGGCGAAGGTATGGGTGCAGCTGGTAGGCACGATGAGGCCGGCGCCGCGCAAGACCCGGGTGAACGCAACGGCGATGTCGGCGGGCTGGCCACTGGCTGATGGTCCGAGGCTGGTCATTGCAACGTCGACGCCGGCATCCTCGGATCAGCCGTGTAGCAGACCGTGCTCGACGGCGAGCTTGACCACGTCGGCGATGCCCTGCTGTTCGATTCGCTGATGATCTTCGCGGTACTTCAGCACGGTTCCGAGCGTGTTCTCGACCAGCGTCTCGTCGAGTTGGGTGGCTCCCAGCCTGCCGAGCGCCGTAGCCCAGTCGATCGATTCGGCGACGCCGGGCGGCTTGTAAAGGTTGAGACCTCGCATCGCACCGACGGCAGCGGCCACTTGGCGGGCGAGGGAATCGTCGACCTCGGGGACGCGAAGCCGGACTATTTCGACCTCGCGTTCGAAGTCTGGGTGCTCGACCCAGTGGTACAAGCACCGTCGCTTAAGTGCGTCGTGAACATCACGAGTTCGGTTTGAGGTGAGCACCACGATCGGTGGCGTTTCGGCCTGGATGCAGCCGATTTCGGGAATTGTCACCTGATAGTCGGAGAGGACCTCGAGAAGGTATGCCTCGAATTCGTCATCGGCACGGTCGATCTCGTCGATCAGCAGTACCGGTGGTGGGCCGCTGGCGGAGGAAATCGCCCGCAGAATTGCCCGCTTGACCAAGAAGCGTTCGCCGTATAACTCGGCTTCGAGATCGTCGGCGGTCATCGCGCGGACGTCGCCGGTCACTTCGGAGGCACGGAGATGCAGGAGCTGGCGCGAATAGTCCCAGTCGTACACCGCCTGGGCAACGTCAATACCCTCGTAGCACTGGAGACGGATCAGCTCGCCACCGGTCATGGCGGCGAGGGCCTTCGCTAGCTCGGTCTTGCCGACGCCAGCCTCCCCTTCGAGGAGCAGCGGGCGCCGGAGAGCCATTGCGAGGAACGCCGCCGTAGCGATGCCGTCGTTCGGCAGGTACCCGTGGGCTGCGAGTGACGCAGCGACGAGGTCGGGTGATGCGATAGAACCCGGTGTTGCTGCTTGGCCCACCGTCGGAAACATAGCGCTGCAGCATCGCCGATGAGGATTCGGCGTCGGATCCGTGCATGATCAGGGAGACTCGCTCGATGCGGTGGGAGACCCCTAGCTACTGCGAACATATCGAGGAGTCCAACGGCGAGCGCTCGCGTTGGTGGCTTCAGCCGCCACCGGACGGAGCGTCGTGTGCCGGCGTCATCGAACGGATCGGGCCGCTGATCGATCCCGATGCGCCAGCGCTCTGGTACGGGCCCGATCACGAACGCCAACAGCCCGACCTGTGGGCGGTCGACCGACCGTGGCCTGCGCTCCGGTCGCAACGCTGGTCAAGTCGTCCGCCCGTCGTTTGCGAAGTTCATGTCCGCGGTATGACGCAGGCGCTCGACCGTTCTGATCATGGCTCTTTCACCGCCCTTGTCGACCAGCTCCCGCGTCTGGTCGATCTCGGCATCTCCGTGATCGAGTTGCTACCGGTCCAGCAGTTCGATCCGGCCGAGCGGAACTACTGGGGCTACATGCCGATCGTCTTTGGTGCGGTGCATCAGCAGTACGCAACCGATCCGACTAGCGTCGCCGAGGAGCTGGCCGACCTCGTGCGGGCGGCTCACGACCACGACATTGAGGTCTGGCTCGACGTGGCCTTTAATCACACGTCGGAAGAAGACGAGGTCGGCCCCCTCCACCACCTCCGAGCGCTCGGCGCTCACCCGGCACCGCCGCTGGGTGAGCCGTGGCGTCACGACTTCTACGTTCTCGACGACGAGTCCCGCCTCGCAAACGAGGCGGGCACGGGCAACACGATTGGCACCTACCAGCCTCGTGCCTGCTCTCTGATCATGAGTGCTCTTGATCGTTTCGCCGACCTCGGTATCGATGGATTCCGCTTCGACCTTGCCCCGATCGTGTCGCGCAACGAAGACTTCGCCCGAGCAATTGGAGACTGGGGTGACGCTCGGGGTGTGCGGCTCGTCGCGGAGGCGTGGGACACCTTGCGCTACCAGGTTGGGTCGGCGTGGCCCGACCAGCGGTGGATGCAGTGGAATGGCCCGTTCCGCGACGACGTGCGCAGCTTCCTGCGAGGCGAACCCGGCATGGTGTGGTCAATGATGCGCCGGGTAGCGGGCAGTCCCGACCTGTTTGATGCCGCTGATAGCAGTGTCAACTTTCTCATGGCCCATGACGGCTTCACGATGTGCGACCTGGTGTCATACGACTGCAAGCACAATGATGCCAACGGTCTTCACGGCACGGACGGCACCGACGACAACCGATCCTGGAACTGCGGGCACGAGGGCGACGATGACGTACTGGGCCAGGTAATGGGGCTCCGTCAGCGGCAGCTGCGGAATGCCATGAGCGTGCTGCTGCTGTCAGCTCGTATTCCGATGTTCGTCGCCGGCGACGAGTTCGCTCGCACTCAGCGAGTCAACAACAACCCCTATAACCAGGACAACGAGATCTCGTGGATCGACTGGAACCGCCGAGAAAGGTGGGTTGGCCGCGAGGCGTTCGTCGCCGACCTGATCCGATTCCGCAGCGGGCTTGACTTCACCACCGTTGAGTTCCATGGCGCATCCGGCAAGCCGGACCTCGCACAGCACTCTCGGTCGGTCGCCTGGCATCTCCCCGAGTCGGGCGTGTACGTCCTTGCGAATGCCTGGTGGGAACTGCTTAACGTCGTCGTCCAGGTTGACGGCTATTGGCGCGTCGTGCTTGACACGAACGATCCTGACGCCCGAGAGCTTGAGGCTGGTGTTGACGTCAACGACGATCGGTCATACGACATCGTTGGCCACGCAACGACACTTCAGGTGAACTCCCGCTCCGTCGTTGTTCTCCGCCGTGCCTGACTCGACGGTGAGCCTGCTTGCCGGGTGAGAACATCGAAGTGGGGTTCTATGGTTGGACTTATGGATCTTGGAATCTCTGGACGCACCGCTGCCGTCGCCGCTGGATCGTCGGGGCTCGGCCTTGGAGCCGCTCGAGCGCTTGCGGCCGAAGGGTGCGCCGTCATCATCTGTGGTCGTGACCAGGATCGGCTCAATGCCGCCCGTACTGCACTCGATGGAGAGAATTACCCTGGGCGCGTGCACGCGGTGAGCGCCGACGTGTCTGACGCAGCAGGCGCAGCGGGGTTCATTGCTTCTGCGGAGGATGCCGCGGGCGCACCGATTGACATCCTCGTCCCGAACGCCGGTGGCCCGCCACCTGGCAATTTCGACTCGACCGATGTCGATGCGTATGCCGCCGCCCTCGACCTGAACCTCGTATCGACGGTGGCGATGTGTAAGGCGGCCGTGCCGGGCATGCGTGAACGTGGATGGGGGCGGGTCGTAGCGATCACGTCCTTATCGGTACGACAGCCGATGGCGAACCTGATTCTCTCAAACACCGCTCGAGCGGGTGCGACTGCGTTCCTGAAGACGCTGGCGCTCGAGGTCGCGGCCGACGGCGTCACGGTAAATACGGTGCAACCGGGCATTCACGATACGCCGCGTCTAGCGGCGCTCTATACCGACGAGCAGCGGGCATCGATGCGCATGGGCAACGCTGACGACTTCGGGGCCGTGGTGGCGTTTCTTTGCGGTGAACCGGCCAGGTTCACCACCGGAGTGCAATTGCACGTCGACGGGGGAGCGTACGCGGCGCTGCTCTGATCCCTGAATTGGTTCGATATGCATTGCGGGCCGGTGACGCGCTGAGTGTTTGGCTGGCGGCTGATCTGACGAGGACGAGAGAGTGGGGTGCGATTGGGGCGCACGTCGCGGGCACCGGCCGCTAACGGCGGAGCTCGTTGATCCGCTACCCGCAGGTCCACAAGGTTTGTGGAAGTTCAGCGGCCTGGCGGTCATGGCACGCGCTGATCCCGCAGCCCCGAGCTCTCGTTGCTTGTGGTGTGGGATGTTGGTGGTGGTGTCAGGTGGTTGCTTCGGTGAGGGCGCGTTTGGTGAGTACTCGGGCGAGGTGGTTGCGGTATTCGACTGATGCGTTGAGGTCGGGGGTTGGGTCGCAGTTCTCGTGAGCGACGGCAGCGGCGTCGGCGATTGATGCTCCGGAGGAAAGCGCGGTTGAGGCGGCTGATGCCAACACGGGGGTTGCGGCCATGTTGACGAGGCCGATTCCGGAGTCGGTGCCGTTGACCCAGGCTGCGACGCCGACGATCGCCCAGTCTTGTGCGCGGCGGTTGAATTTTTGGAACGACCAACCCGCACCGTTCATCTTTGGCACTCGGATCTCGGTGAGGATTTCGTCGGGAGCGAGTGCGGTGGTGAGGAATCCGTGGAAGAAGTCGGCTGCAGCGATTTCGCGGGTGCCGTTTGGGCCTTGTGCGACCAGGGTGGCGCCGAGCGCGAGCACGGTGGCGGGGAGGTCGGACGCTCCGTCGGAGTGAGCGATCGATCCGCCGATAGTGCCGCGGTGGCGGACCTGTGGGTCGCCGACGTGTGAGGCGGCGTGGGCGAGGAGCGGGACGTGTTCGGTGAGGACCGGTGAGTTCTCGATGTCCATGTGGCGTGTGAGAGCGCCGATGGCGATGTGGTCGCCGGTGTCGGTGATGTATGACAGGTCGCTGACGCGGCCAATGTCGATGAGCACGGTCGGCTGGGCGAGCCGCAGTTTCATGAGTGGGATGAGGGAATGGCCGCCGGCGAGGAACTTGGCTTCGTCGCCGTGCTGTCCGATGAGGGAAACGGCCTCGTCAGCCGAACCGGCCCGGACGTACTCAAACTGTGCAGGAATCATCGTATGTGCTTTCTCTTCTGTCGTGCGTGGGGCCGGGATCAGCTCTGTGCGGCCTGGATGGCTTCCCAGATTTTCTGTGGCGTCGCAGGCATCTGGATGTCGGCGACACCGAGCCCAGAAAGAGCATCGACGACGGCGTTCATGACGCACGGTGCGGCGCCGATGGTGCCGGCTTCGCCGACTCCTTTGACTCCGAGTTGGTTGGTAGGCGACGGGGTGATCGACTCGCCGAGCGTGATCGGTGGTACGTCGGCGGCCGATGGCACGAGGTATTCGGCGAGTGTCGACGACAGCAGGTTGCCGTCGGAGTCGTAACTCGCCTCCTCCCACAGCGCCTGGGCTAGACCCTGGATAACGCCGCCATGCACCTGGCCCTCAACGATGAGTGGGTTGACCTGCACGCCGCAGTCGTCGACCGCTACGTACTGGAGCACCTCGCACTCGCCGGTCTCGGTGTCGATTTCGACCGCACACATGTGGGTGCCGAACGGCCACGAGAAGTTCGGTGGATCGTAGGTGACCTGCGCCTCAAGATTCGGCTCCAATCCGTCGGGCAGGTCGTGCGCTGTGAAGGCCTCGAAGGCGATCGCTGCGAGCGGCATCTCCTTATCGGGTTGGCCCTTTACTTTGAAGACGCCGTGAACGAATTCAAGGTCGCCGGGCGAGGCCTCCATCTGGTGGGCAGCAATTTGCGTGGCCTTGTCGATCACCTTGTCGCACGCCATGCCGATTGCCACCCCGCCGACCGGCAGCGACCGCGATCCGTAGGTGTCTAGGCCGAGCGGAGCGATGGCGGTGTCGGAGTGGAGCACGTCAACGTCAGCCGGATCGATGCCGAACTTCTCTGCAGCGATCATCGACCATGCTGTTTCGTGGCCTTGGCCGTGTGGTGCGGTGCCCGTGACGACCTGGATCTTTGAGGTGGGCAACACCCGCACCGTCGCTGATTCCCAGCCCCCAGCTGAGTAGTTGAGCGAGGCCAGCACTCGAGACGGTGCAAGGCCGCACATCTCGAAGTAGGTCGACACCCCGATACCGATCCGCTTGGTGGAGTCGGGCACATTAACTTTGGCTTGCTTCTCGCGCAGGGCGTCGTAGTCGAGGAGGCCAGCGGCAACGGTGGCGGCCTTGTCGTGATCACCCGAGTCGTAGACTAGGCCGGTGTAGGCCTCGTACGGGTACGACTCGGTCGGGATGAAGTTACGGCGCCGCAGTTCGAGTGGGTCGATGTTCATCTTCCGAGCCAACGAGTCCATAGCGTGCTCGATGGCATAGGTGGCTTCGGGTCGGCCGGCACCCCTGTAGGCGTCGGTCGGGGTCATGTTGGTAAAGACCGAGGTGCACGAGAAGTCGAACGCTTTCGGCATTTCGTAGACGCCGGCGTAGAGGAAGCCGCCGAGTAGCGGTACGCCCGGAGTGACCAGCTGCAGGTAGGCACCCATATCACCGATGAGTCGGACGCGCATGCCGGTGAGCTTTCCGTTCTCATCGGCGGCAAGTTCTATGTCTTGAATCTGGGCTCGGCCGTGGATGGTTGCTTGGGCATTCTCGCTGCGCTCTTCGTTCCAGCGGACCGGCATGTTGAGGGTGCGTGCAAGTCCGACGCAGAGCAGTTCCTCGGCGTAGACGTTGAGCTTCGATCCGAAGCCGCCGCCCACCGACGGGCACACCACTCGCATCTGGTGCTCGGGAATACCAAGCGTCAGGGCGACCATCACCTTGAGAATGTGCGGCACCTGGGTGGAGGAATACAGCGTCATGTCGCCGCCAAAGGGCTGCGGCATGGCCACGACTGCGCGGGGTTCCATGGCCATCGGGATGAGGCGCTGCTGGACGTAGCGCTCGTTGACGACGAAAGCGGCCTCGTCGATCGCCTTCTGGCAATCGCCCTCGTTCTCCTCAATGAGCAAGGGCCATGTGTAGCTGACGTTGGTGCCGATCTCGTCGTGGATGATGGTGTTGTCGGCAAGAGCGTCTTCGAGGTCGATTACGGCTGACAGAGGCTCGTACTCAACGTCGATCTGCTCGATCGCGTCACGAGCGATAGCGTCGGTCTCGGCGAGAACACAAGCCACGCCGTCGCCCACGTACTTTGCCTTGCCGACGGCAAGCGGGTAGTGCTCAGGGTTGTTCATATCCTCGGTCACTGGCCAGGCGCAGGGCATAGCCGACGCCCAGACGTCGGCAAGGTCGGCGCCGGTGTACACCGAGTGCACGCCCGCCATCCCGACGGCGGCCGAGGTGTCGATCGAAACGATCTTGGCGTGGGCGTATGGCGAGCGGAGCACCGCAAGGTGCAGTGCCCCCGCTACTTTCATGTCGGCGGTGTAGACGGCCTCGCCAGTAAGCAACTCCGGGTCTTCCTTACGGAGCATCCGGGAACCGAGCACGCCGTTACCGGTGCTGGTGGAATCGTCAGTAATGGTCATAGTGGTTCCCTTCAGCTGTCGCCGGCGGCGGCGAGGACGGATTGGACGATGTTGTGGTAGCCGGTGCAGCGGCAGAGGTTGCCTTCGAGTCCGATGCGGACGTCGTGTTCGGTGGGGTTGGGGTTCTCGTCGAGGAGGCTGGTGGCGGCCATGACCATGCCGGGTGTGCAGTAGCCGCATTGGAGGCCGTGGTTTTCCATGAAGGCTTGTTGCATGGGGTGGAGGGTGCCGTCGTTCGCGGCGAGGCCTTCGATGGTGGTGACTGCTGTGCCGTCGGCTTGGGCGGCGAGGATGGTGCAGCTTTTGACGGCTTCGCCATCGAGGTGGATCGTGCAGGCGCCGCATGAGGACGTGTCGCATCCGATGTTGGTGCCGGTGAGTCCGGCGTGTTCTCGGATGTAGTGCACGAGCAGTGTGCGTGGCTCGACGTCGTGGGTCTGCTCCACCCCGTTGATCGTGACTGTGATCTTCATTTGGCGGACAGTATCTATATCGCGAGGTAACGTCCGAACCCGGGCGACCATGTACCTTCCCATGGCATGAGCATGCTCGGCACCTCAGTCGTCCGAAAGGAAGATCCGAAACTCCTCACGGTTGGCGGCCAGTACGTCGATGACATTCCTGTCGACGGCTGTCTCCACGTCGCATTCGTGCGGTCGCAGCTCGCTCATGGGGTAATCAAGTCGGTCTACGCCGACGATGCGCTGGAAATGCCCGGCGTAGTGGGTGTGTTCAACGCTGCCGACCTCGGCATGGAGCCACAGCCGCCGAACATGCCGATGTTCAACGCAAAGATGATGCGATCGAAGCTCGCCGCCGATCGCGTGCGCTATGTCGGCGAACCGATTATCGCCGTCGTCGCCGAGACAGCAGTGCAAGCCTGGGATGCGGCCGAGGCAGTGTGGGTCGATGTCGATCCGCTCGACGCAGTCGTGTCGGTCCATGACTCTCTGCGCAATGAGACGCTCCTGCATCCCGACGCCGGCACGAACACGGTGTTCGCCATACCGGGCTCGGGCGAGGACATCTTCGCCGACTGCGAGATTACGATCGAGCTCTCGTTCCGCAATCACCGTCTTGCTCCGTGTCCGCTCGAGCCTCGCGCCACCGTTGCGCGATGGGACACGATCGACGGCGTCAAACAACTCACACAGTGGTCAACGAACCAGGGCGCACACGGAACTCGTGACGGATTAGCGAAGGCGGTCGGGGTCGAACCCGAGCAGGTCCGGGTCATTACTCCCGACGTCGGCGGCGGATTCGGCGCGAAAAACGGTCAGTACCCCGAAGACGTCGCCACAGCACTTGTCGCCCTCCAGCTGGGTCGACCAATCCGGTGGGCCGAAACGCGCAGTGAAAGCATGCTCGGACTCGTTCACGGACGTGGCCAAGAGATCGTCGCCACGATCGGCGGCAACCGGGACGGCCGAGTGCTGGCGCTCCGGTCGCACGTGATCCAAGATGCAGGTGCGTACCCCGAGGTCGGGTCGGTGTTGCCGATCTTCGCCAAGAACTTGGCGAGCGGTCCGTATGACATAGGCAAGGTCGACGTGTCGACCGTGTCGGTCGTGACCAACACAGTGCCGGTCGGCGCCTACCGCGGTGCAGGTAGACCTGAGGCTGCGCACATCATTGAGCGAATGATGGATGTGTTCGCCGACGAGATCGGTATCGATCCCACGGATGTCCGCCGGACCAACTACATACGGCCCGATGCCTTCCCGTACACGAACGCCTCTGGCACCACGATGGACTCGGGCGAGTACGAGTCAACGCTCGACGCCGTGCTCGCCCACGTCGGCTACACCGAGCTGCGTGCCGAGCAGGCCCGTCGCCGTGACGACCCTGATGCGAAGTTGCTCGGGCTCGGGTGGTCGTCGTACATCGAGATCACCAACCCTGTGGCGTCGCCCGACTTCGGTTCGATTGAGGTCCGGCCTGATGGCACGGCGCTCGTGCTCACCGGTGTGTCACCGCACGGACAGGGTCACTACACCGTGTTCGCTCAGATCGCGAGCGACGTCACCGGCATCCCGTTCAACCAGATCGAGGTACTGCATGGTGACACTGCGCTGGTGCCGAGGGGGAACGGCACTGGCGGCTCCCGGTCGCTCCAGGTCGGTGGCTCGGCCGTCATGCAGGCGAGTGAGGGTCTCGTCGACCGGGCTAAAGATGTCGCCGCTCGACTCCTCGAGGCGAACCCCAACGACATCGTCCTAGACGTCGACTCCGGCTCGTTTTCGGTAGCGGGAACGCCGGCAATCAGCACCACGTGGGCCGAGGTCGCCTCGTCTGTCGTCGCCGATGAACAGGCGCCCTTCGTCTTCGAAGCCGACTTTCAACCCGAAGGTATAGCGTTTCCGTTCGGCACGCAGCTGTCGGTCGTCGAGGTCGACCGAGACACCGGTGAGGTCATCCCGGTCCGGCATGTCGGATGCGATGACTGCGGGATCATGGTTAACCCGATGCTCGTGGCCGGTCAGGTGCACGGTGGTGTGGCATCGGGCATCGCCCAGGCGTTGATGGAAGAGTTCGTCTACGACGCAGACGGTAACCCGAAGACAGCGAACTTCCTTGACTACGGCTTTGTCTCGAGCGCCGAGTTGCCAAGCTTCGAGCGAATTCCGCATGAGACGCCGTCGCCCGTCAATCCACTCGGAGCAAAGGGCATCGGGGAGTCGGGCACGATCGGTGCCACGCCTGCGGTTCAGAACGCCGTGGTCGATGCGCTGTCGCACCTCGGTATACGCCACGTCGACATGCCGCTCACCGCGGAACGGGTCTGGGCCACGATCCACGGATCGGCAGACTGAACGTCCCGCTCGATCCACCGAGGTCATCGGACAGGAACACCCGGAGGATCACCAACGCCACCATCGCCATCGCGCCGCCAAAGAGGAACGCAGGCTGGTAGCCGACTCCTGCGACGATCAAGCCAATCGACGGGCCGATGATCGCGATCGCCACGTCGAAGAACCCCGTGAACGTCGCCATTGCTGAGCCGCGCTCACGCTCGTCGACCCGCGCGATCGTGATGGACATGAACGACGGCGACTGTAGTGCCAAGCCGGCTGCCATGAGCGACGCGCCGATCATGAGCCCAGCTGGTTCCGCCCAGAAGGCGACCACAATCGAGGCGAACACCGTGATGATGAGGGCGCCCGACGCTGCACGAACAGGCCCGATCCGGTCTGGCACGCGCCCAAATGCGACGCGCATGACGATGATCGTCCCTGATGCGACGGTGAACACGAAGGCAGCGTCGTCAAGGCCGATCTCGCGCACGTAGAGCGGAGCGAAGGTGAGTAAACCGTTGAACGCAAATACGCCAAACAGTGAGACCAAACCGGGCAGGAGCGCTACGCGGCTGATCAGCGGTGGTGGCGGCGAGTCGTCGTCGATCTCGACGGGCCGGTGTGCAAGAAACCCGGCTACGGCAGCGGCGGCGAGGATCATCGAAGTGATCAACCACCATGACGCGTCGTATCCCAGCGAATCGCGCAGTTGCTCACCGGCGATCGGTCCGAGTCCGATGCCCAGGTGCACCGACACGAGCAGGTAGGCAGCGGCCTCGGCTCGTCTGGTCTCGGGCGCGAGGGTTAGCGCCAACAAGGTTGCTCCGGTGAAAACCCCCGCATTGCCGGCACCCATGATCATGCGGGCAGCCACGGCCCCGACGATCGTGTCGCCGACGACGAGCAGCGGAATCCCGGAGGCGCCAACAAGCGCTCCGACGACAATGATGAGTTTAGCGCCCCGTCGATCAGCGATGCGTCCGAGCCAGGGCCTGGCCAGCAGCGCAGTGATTGCCATCGAACCCATGACGAAGCCGGCGGTCGACTCCGAGCCCCCGAGCACATCGACCACGTAGCGCGGCATGAGG
>Ga0213866_10002336_pt1 | contig 13461 bp, 13 predicted proteins | sample PICome_11_FD_160079 | JGI IMG/M metagenome (GOLD analysis project Ga0213866, IMG submission 160079) | Coastal seawater microbial communities near Pivers Island, North Carolina, United States - PICO284 | ecosystem: Environmental > Aquatic > Marine > Coastal | place: USA: North Carolina...
GGGTGCTGAAGGCTCAGTAATCGTCTTTGGCCCGCAACTTGAACGAGGGTCAAGCCCTACCGCATACAACGCCACCGCCGCCCAAGTCCCCCGCCTCGAATACGGCAGCTCCGGCAACCCGCTGGGGCTGCTGGTGGAGGAGGAGCGGGAGAACCTGTTGCCGAACTCCGAAGATTTGTCCAGCTACAGTCTGGTTAATCGCGCAACCGCAACTACGAACACGGCTGTAGCACCTGACGGCTCCACGACTGCCGACACGCTCACCGAGGACAATAGTTCCAACACCACACACTATGCTCGTAATTCAATTTCGGTAACAAGCGGAACCACATACACTTACAGCGTATACTGCAAGGCCAACACGCGGGACCACGTTCGTGTGTTACTCGGTGATCCAGCCAACGCCTTCCCATCAGGAGACACGGGCATCAACGTGGACCTGACTGACGGGTCGTATACAGGCGGCACCGCTCTGGATGCCAGCTCCGTGACAAACGTCGGAAATGGCTGGTGGCGGATTTCGGTAACTAGCACAGCGATTTCCACCACATCCAGCGGCTACGCCTACGTGTTTCTGCACGACGGCGCATCGGCGAACTACGACGGCGATAATGCTTCTAATATTTTCGTCTGGGGGGCACAGCTCGAACAAGGCGCAGGTCCAACGAGCTACATCCCCACCAGCGGCGCATCCGCCCTCCGCCCAGCCGACGACATCACGTTGTCTACGAGTTCGTTTGGGTACTCAGACGTGGCCGGGTCTGTGCTGGCTAACTTCACGTTGGCGTCCGAGACCAGCAGCGGCGACTTTCCTCACGTGTGGACGCTGACAAATGCAGCAGGCACGTCGAAAATCGCTGCATTCATGGACGAAACGGCGACGCCTGACAATCTTGACCTGATTTATCGTAGCTACGCGGGTGGCGCGAACCCGGGTACGTATCGTTTCCGTGGCACTGTAACGCAACCGACCTACGGCAGCGCCGTCGCACTCTCGATGCGCTACGCGGACGGTAACTTCGGCAGCGCCCTTGACGGCACGCTAAGCACCTCGCCCACGGAAAACACCAGCGGCGAAACCTATACGGGTCTAAGCCGAACCTCAGTCGAACTCGGCGGTGACGCTGTGGGCAACGCGATAAACGGCCATATCCGCCGGTTCACGTATTGGCCGCGTGCGATATCTGATGAGCAACTTGCCGAATATACCGATATAAGCAATATAAAATATTTTGGAGAAGATGTAACATCTAATGGTATTAAAAATCCGGGCGTATTATCATTAAACGAACATTATTTATTTTCTAAACAATAAATAAGTATTATGAATGAAATAGTACCAAAAAAGGACATTCCTGAAAGTGTCCATTCAAGTTATGATGAAGATTTAGATCTTATTCGTTCTACTCTTCGTGGTCTTCTTATGTCTGGAGAAGAGGGATTAGAACTTGCTCAGAGTGTAGCAAGAGAATCTGAACATCCACGTGCCATCGAAGTCCTGACAGGAATGATTAAACAACAGGCAGAAAATGCTCATGCACTACTTGATATGCATAAGCGCAATCAAGATATTAATGTCACTCAGGCAAAAGGTCAGTCTGATGATCAAAGAAGTTTAACTCAAAATGTATTTGTAGGATCCACAGCAGAGTTACAGAAAATGCTGCGTGGAGATACGGAGGTGATTGAACATGATTATGACGGAACTAACCAAGGGAATATTTAAACTCCTTAAAAGACTCATCGGCGAGTCAAGTATTGTATTAGCAATCATTTATACTATCGGGCATATCTTTATTGCCACGATCTGCAACTGGTTAATTACAGGTGCAGCAATGGAGCTAGCGGCTATCGATGCGATTATAGAACCCATCATTAATGGATTCTGGTTCTATGCGCTCCATAAATTAGCAAAGAGATTTATTAAGAGTGAATGATACATACCTCGGCAATCCGCAGGTTAAGCGGGATGGCGTACAACAAGGATGGACTAAACAGGACATTCAAGAATATCAGCGCTGTATGACTGATCCAGTTTACTTTGCCGAAACATACGGTAAAGTCATCTCACTGGATGAAGGATTAGTGCCTTTTAAATTATATCCTTATCAGAAAGAAATGTTTGAGCATTTCAATGATAATAGATTCTCCATCGTATTAGCTTGTCGTCAGTCTGGTAAGTCTATCAGTTCGTGTATGTATATCCTCTGGTACGCCCTGTTTCATCCAGATCAGACGATTGCTGTACTAGCTAACAAAGGTGCTACAGCAAGAGAAATGTTAGCACGTATTACTTTGGCACTTGAGAATGTACCTTTCTTTTTGCAGCCCGGCACTAAAGCATTAAATAAAGGCTCTATAGAATTTAGTAATAATTCTCGTATCATCGCTGCAGCGACCTCTGGTTCTTCTATTCGTGGTATGAGTTGTGTAACAGGAGATTCTAAGATTTGTATCGAAGATGATTATCAAAATATCTTTTATACTGATATAGACAAAATTATAAATAAAAGTAAACTCATCCAAGTAGAAGAAAATAAAATGATTTATACTGTTTATAAAATCACAAATAATATTAATAATAAAATATATATTGGATTCCATAAAACAAATGATTTAAATGATGGATATATGGGGTCTGGAAAATTAATAAAACGGGCTATTGAAAAATATGGCATCGAAAGTTTTAGTAAAGAAATTTTAAAAACTTTTGATAATAAGGAAGAGGCTGAAACATATGAGGCATCTATTGTAAATAGAGATTTTACACTTAGAGAAGATACCTACAATATTGCTCTAGGTGGCAATGTGAGAATAATGTATGGTAAAAATAACCCATTTTTTGGTAAGTCTCATTCTGAAAAAAGCAAAAATAAGATAAGAGATAGGGCAAAAGGTAGAACTGGACATTCAGATAAAACTGGTTATGTTGGAAACATGAAGTGTAATAACATTCGAGAATTTGCTTCTGTATTAGGAATCGAAAATAATGTAAGAACTAATGTTTTATTTGCATGTGGCGATCCCAGTAGACCTGAAGTATATTTCGATTGTTCAAATGTTCAATATGCTGCTGAAAAATTCTATAATAGAAAAATTGAAGATAGAGTAAAAAAGAAACAAGTGTTGGCGGAAAATGCTAAAATCAGGTTTTCAGGAGTTAAAAAAACTAAAGAACATCGAGAAAAAATTAGTAAGGGTTTAACTGGAATCAAAAGAGAAAATCCTCAGAATAAAGATCCAGAAAAAATACGAAAAACTGCTGAAAAGCATATGGGAATGAAAAGAAGTGAAGAAGCAAAATTAAAAATGTCTTTGGCGAAAAAAGGAATATCTCCTATCAATAAAGGTAAAAAATATTATCGTGACCCTGAAACAAGTCATGGAAATTATTTTATTCCGGGTAATCAACCTGCTGGTTGGATTCAAGGAACTGGGTCCAGAAAATGAATGTTCTAACTCAAAATGGGTTCAAAAATTTTGAAGCAATTATTGATCAGGGTAAAAAATCTAATCTCTTAGAAATTATGTTTGATGATAACTCTAATATAACATGCACTTATGATCATGAGTTTCTATTGGACGATAGTTATATACCAGCGTGTTTTATTGAGATAGGAGATGTTTTATCTAAAAAAACCGTTATTGATATAAAAGAAAAAAGCAATTCGGAAAAAGTTTATGATCTTTATAATGTAAATGGCACTCATTCATATGTCACAAATGGAGTTATTTCTCATAATTGTAACTTGCTATTTCTGGATGAGTTTGCGTTTGTAGAGAATGCAGCAACATTCTATACCTCTACCTATCCTGTTATTTCATCTGGTAAAACTTCTAGAGTGATTATTACTTCTACAGCAAATGGTATTGGTAATCAATTTTATAAAATTTATGAGGGTGCAGTTCAGGGTACAAATGAATTTAAACCCTTCAGGGTAGACTGGTGGGACGTTCCGGGACGTGATGAAGAGTGGAAGAAACAAACTATAGCCAACACCTCAGAGCTTCAGTTTCAAGTCGAATTTGGTAACACCTTCTTCGGGACAGGTAATACACTAATCTCTGCAGATGCACTAATGAACATGAAGGCAGAACCTCCTGTGGCTGTTGGTGATGTTAATGTATATGCAGAGCCTAAAGAAAATCATGATTATATCATGACAGTGGATGTAGCCAAAGGTCGTGGACAAGACTATTCAACGTTTAATATCATTGATATTACTACTAGACCATTTAAGCAGGTCGCGTGTTACAGAAACAATCTTATTTCACCTATTTTATTTCCTGACATTATTCACAAGTGGGCAAAAAGATATAACGAAGCCTATGTCATTATCGAATCTAATGATCAAGGATCGGTTGTAGCCAATGGACTTTATTATGATATTGAATATGAAAACACACATGTAGAGTCTATGATTAAGGCTGGTGCAATTGGTATGACAATGAATAGAAAGGTAAAAAGGATTGGTTGCTCTAATCTCAAAGATCTAATCGAAGAAAAAAGACTGGAAATTGTGGATCTGAATACAATCAGTGAGTGCTCTACATTTGAAGCTAGAGGTAATTCGTTTGAAGCATCTGACGGTAACCATGATGACTTAGTTATGAACTTAGTCATGTTTGCATGGTATGTTGGCACTGAAAACTTTTTCAATCAAACGGATATGACGATCAAACAAATGTTATACGAAGAAAAAATGAGACAAATCGAGGATGAAATAGTGCCAGTTGGCATCATTGATGATGGAACAGAAGAGAAAACTTCTCATTGGAAAGAGGTTGAAAGTACTGGATTATTCTAAAAATCGTTTAATTATAAATAATTATCGGTGTATTGATTCACCTTATAATGTTTACTTATTATTTAGACAACGAAAAACTAAGAGGACTTTCAAATGGCTTTATTTTCGCCTTCCGAGTCTCCAGCAGTAACCATAAAAGAGGTTGATAACACTGGGATTGTTCCCAATGTGCAGACAACCACTGGCGCGTTTGTTGGTAATTTTAACTGGGGTCCAGTTAATATTCCAACACTAGTTAATGATGAAGCCAATTTAGTAGAAAGGTTCTCTGCTCCAGACACCAATACAAGTGTAGACTTTCACACAGCTACTTCTTTCTTAACTTATTCCAACAGCCTTCTGACGATTAGAGCTGTTGACGGCACAGCGGCAAACGCTAGAGACTCTGATGCCTCTACATCTGCTACTATTAATAACAGAGATGAGTTTGATAACCAATTAGCCACTCTTGATACAAATGGACACACGTTCATTGGTAAGTGGAAAGGTTCTCTGGGCAACTCTCTGAAAGTAGAAATGTGCCCCGCGGATTCTTCTGCTAGTACTATTTTCACTAACTGGAGCTATAAAGGCAAGTTTGATGCTGCTCCGGGAACTTCGACTTATGCAACCAATAAAGGTGCTTCTAACGATGAAGTACATGTTATCGTTGTTGACGAAGATGGTGAATTTACCGGCACTCGTAACACTGTTCTGGAAACCTATCCGTTCCTGTCTCTGGCATCTGATGCTAAGAATACTGACGGATCCAGCAACTACTTAATCGATGTCATTAACAACCAGTCTAGCTACATCTGGGCTGCAGGCTTTGATTCCGATTATACCAACGATGCTGAAGCTGGTACAGATGCAACTAACGGTAAAAACTACAAGCTTACTAGTGTTGCTACCAAGTCTGTTTCCCTTAAGAACGGTGCAAACTCCGGGACTCTGACTCCCGCACAGATTAACACTGCTTACAATCTTATTCAAGACAAAGATACCTATCAGGTAGACTTCCTGATTGCTCCTGCTCTTCCAGCTACGGCTGATAGCGCAGATGCAATTGCAGAAAACCTGATCACTATCGCAGGTACAACTCGTAAAGACTGTGTTGCTGTTATTTCTCCACCTAAAGCAAAAGTTGTTAACAACAGCGGAAACGAAGTTGCTGACACTGTTACCTTTGCTAACGGTTTGGCTAAGAGCTCATATGCTTTTGTAGATAACCAGCATCTTAAGATCTTTGATAAGTACAACGATCAGTTTATTCATATTCCAGCTTCTGGTGCAACTGCGGGTCTTATGGCTAGATCTGACAGAGACACTGCTCCATGGTTCTCTCCTGCTGGTACAAACAGAGGTACCTACTTCAATGTGGTTTCTCTGGCGTATAATCCAAATAAAACAGACAGAGATACCCTGTATAAGGCTGGTGTAAACCCAATTACCAACCTTCCTGGTCAAGGTGTAACCCTCTTTGGCGATAAGACAATGTTAGGACGTCCATCTGCGTTTGACAGAATTAACGTTCGTAGATTGTTTATTACTCTGGAGAGAGCTATTAGTAGAGCAGCACAAAACGTACTCTTCGAACTCAATGATGAGTTTACAAGAGCCGAGTTTGTTAACATCATCGAACCTGTCCTTAGAGACGTCAAGGGTCGTAGAGGTTTAACTGACTTTAGAGTGGTGTGTGATGCGACTAATAACACTGCAGCTGTAATTGATCGCAATGAGTTTGTTGCTACAATCTTCATCAAGCCTTCCAGATCTATTAACTACGTAACTCTGAACTTCGTAGCTACTAGAACCGGTGTGGACTTTGAAGAAGTAGCAGGTCAAGCATAACCGCATAACTAAGGAGATATAAGAAATGGCTATTCTTGGAGTTGATGACTTCAAAGCAAAACTGAAAGGTGGCGGTGCTAGACCTAATCTATTCAAGGCAACGATCAACTTTCCAGCTTATGCTCAAGGTGACGTAGAAGTCACATCTTTCATGTGTCGGGCAGCTCAGCTTCCTGGTTCTATCATGCAAGAGATCATTGTACCGTTTAGAGGTCGTGAGTTAAAGATTGCAGGTGATCGTACGTTTGACGTATGGACACCAACGATTATTAACGATACTGATTTCGTCGTCCGTGATTCCATGGAAAGATGGATGAACGGTATTAATGCACACTCTGCAAACACTGGTCTGGTAAACCCTACTGATTACCAAGCTGACCTGATTGTAGAGCAATTAGATAAGGACGAAACAGTCCTTAAGACATATAACTTCCGTGGTTGTTTCCCAACCAATATTGATCCTATCGATCTGTCCTACGATCCTGCAGCGGCAATCGAAGAGTTCTCTGTAACTTTCCAGGTTCAATATTGGGAATCTAACACAACTACCTAGTTAAGATTGCAATAAATAAAGTAGGGGAGGGAATAGGCTCTCCCCTACAATTGCATTTGGAGAAGTATTTTGGCAGACGATAGCTTAAAACTCTTTGGACTGGAGATTCGCAGATCCAGAAGAGAACAAGAAAAGAAACAGCTTCCATCTATTGTTCCGCCCTTAGATGATGATGGCGCAGGTTATATTACTGCAGCCGGTAGCCACTATGGTTCGTATATCGATTTAAGTGGCGAAAAAGCAAAAGACGATAAAGATTTAATTAAAAAATACAGAAATGTTGCAGCTCACGCAGAGGTTGATGCAGCTATTGAAGATATTGTTAATGAGGTCATTTCTGGAGAAGATGAAGTTGTTGAACTAAATCTGGATAACGTAGATACAACCGATTCTATTAAGAAACAAATCAAAGAAGAATTTGATAATGTTGCGGCTATGTTGGACTTTCAAAACTATGGCCACGATATTTTCCGTAGATATTATGTTGATGGTAGAATCTATCATCACCTCGTTATCGATCCCTCTAAAGCTCAAGAGGGTATTCAAGAGATTAGGCCTGTTGATGCTCTTAAGATTCGTAAAGTCAAAGAGATCAAGAAAGAAAAAGACCCTGTCACTGGCGCAAATATTGTTAAAAGCGTTAAAGAGTATTTCATTTATACGGAAAGTGAGACAGGCACTAACATTTCCGGTGGTCAAAAAAATAATAATGCTTTAAAGATCTCTCCTGATGCTATTAGTTATGTTACTAGTGGTTTATTGGATGCAAGTAGAAAGAAAGTTATTTCCTACTTAGATAAAGCGATGAAGCCTATTAACCAGCTTCGGATGATGGAAGATGCTTTAATTATCTATAGACTGGCTAGAGCACCTGAAAGAAGAATCTTCTATATCGATGTGGGCAACTTACCTAGAGGTAAAGCTGAACAATACCTGAAAGACATCATGACTCGCTATAGAAACAAGCTTGTCTATGATGCAAACACGGGTGATTTAAAAAATGATTCTAAACATATGTCAATGCTTGAAGATTTCTGGCTTCCTCGTAGAGAAGGCGGTAGAGGAACTGAGATCTCAACTCTTCCAGGAGGACAAAACCTCGGAGAGATTGATGACATTGTGTATTTCCAAAAGAAAGTTTTCAAAGCTCTGAACGTTCCTGTTGGTAGAATCAATCCAGAAGAACAAGGTGGAGGTATTCTTGGAAGAACTTCTGAGATTACTAGAGACGAGTTTAAGTTCCAAAAATTCATAGGAAGACTTCGCCGCAGATTCTCTGAACTTTTCATGAATATTTTGAAAAAACAGTTACTTCTCAAAGGCATAATCACAGAGGACGACTGGGAATCTTGGAAAGGCGATCTGCATGTAGATTATATTACAGACAATTACTTCTCTGAGCTGAAAAACTCAGAAATGTTAAGAGAGCGGGTCAATATGCTTCGTGAGATTGAACCATATCTCGGCACATTCTACTCAAAGGAATGGACACAGAAGAATGTTTTGATGTTAACTGATGATGATATTAAGACAATGAACGATCAAATGGAACAAGAAAAGAAAGATGGTGAAATTCCGGATGAGGAAGAAGAACCAGAGATTTGATTAAAAACAAAATTATTATAAATAAAATCACGAAATAATTATAAGGACTTTACAATGGCTGAAGATATTGATAATTTTTTGAATAACGTTACGAATAAGAATTTTTCAGATGCTGGGAAGCAATTCGCAGATATGATCAATGCTCGTCTTGCTGACCGTCTTGAATCTCATAAGGCGGTGATTGCAAATCAAGTATACAATGGTATTGATCCTGATGAAGAAGACGTAGATCTGGATAATGAAGCTGAAGAACAGCCAGAAGAAGAGTCCGAGGAAGAAGTAGAGACAGATGAAGACGTTTAAAGAGTTTGCCAAGAATATCGCCCCTAGAGGTCAAAAGATCGTTAAGGTCTTAGATCTTAAAGGTGGAGAGATGATGGTCACTAAAGACCAGAAAGGTAAGTTCAATATCATGTTTGATAATCAAGTCGTAGACACTCTGCGCTCTGAAAAAGAAGCAATGACAGCTGCCAGAAATTTTGGCAAAATGATGGGCAAAGGTAAATTCAAATGAAACTGATTACAGAACATACAGAAGAAGTTTCTTATATCATCGAAGCAAAAGACGATGGTAGTAAGAACTATGTAATTGAAGGTATCTTTGCTCAGGCGGATCAAAAGAACCGCAATGGAAGAATTTATCCAAAAGGAATTTTGGAAAAAGCAATTTCTAAGTATGATAAGGAACAGGTACAAACCCAGCGTGCAGTAGGTGAACTGAATCACCCTGCAGGTCCTATCATTAACTTAGATAAAGTATCTCACCGCATCACCGAACTCAAATGGAACGGCAATGATGTGATGGGAAAGGCACTTATTCTTGATACACCGAATGGTCAAATTGTGAAAGGTTTGTTAGACGGTGGAGTTAAGCTAGGTGTTTCAACTCGTGGTATGGGAACTCTTGAGAACAGGGGTGGAATTAACATGGTCAAGGAAGACTATGTTATGAACACTGTAGATATCGTTCAGGATCCATCTGCACCATCTGCATTTGTTAATGGGATTATGGAAGGTGTTGAGTGGATTTGGAATAACGGTGTCTTGGAACCTCAAGAAATTGAAAAAATTGAGACTGAAATTAAGAATGCTTCTAAGTCAGATCGCTCTGCGGTTGAGATGCGGGAGTTTAAGAATTTCCTCTCTAGATTAAATTTTTAACAGGAGATAAACATGTCCGATAAAGAACTTTATGAAGACATCGAATCTGTTGAAGAAATGGTCGTGGATCCTGATCCTGAAGAGGAAGAAGAAGCTCACGACGAAGACGCAGCAGAAGATGATGTAGAAGAAGTCTCTGAGGCAAAAGACGGTGTAGAAACAGAACCAGCTTCGATTGATTCTGTAGCTAAGGCCGCTGGCGCCACAAAGCAAGCTAAAGTTCCAGGCGGTGTGGCCACTAAAGGTGACCCAATGCCTAAAACTAAGGCTGGCATGATCAATGCAATGTACGGTAAAATGAATGCCATGAAAAAGCAAGATCTTCAAGCCGCTTACGGTAAGATGATGAATGCTATGGCACACATGAAAGAAGATGCTGATGTAGAAGATGCTACTCCAGCTATTCATGAAAAAGCAGCAGCGGTTTCCGTTGATGTAACTGCTGACATGAATGCTCTGGTAGAATCCGAAGCAACTCTGTCCGAAACCTTTAGAGAGAAAGCTGCAGTCATTATGGAAGCAGCTGTTAAGTCTAAAGTTTCTGAAGAAGTATCTCGCATTGAATCCGAACTTCAAGAAGATTTCGACGAAGAACTGAAGACTACTCGTGAAGAAATGATCGAGCAGATCGACGGTTACATGAACTACGTTGTAGAAAAGTTTATGGAAGAGAATAAGCTGGCAATCGAAAACGGTATCCGTACCGAGATCGCTGAAGACTTCATGACTAAGCTGAAGGACCTTTTTACTGAGTCCTACATCGAAGTTCCAGAGTCCAAGGTTGATTTGGTTGACGAGCTCTCTGAGCAAGTTGCTGATCTTGAAGCAAGACTTAACGAAACCACTGAAACTGCTATTGAGCAAAGCAAAGTTATGGAAGAACTCCAGCGTGATGCTATCATCCGTGAGCACTCCCGTGACCTGGCTGAAACTCAGGTAGAGAAGTTGAAGTCCCTGGCTGAAGATATCGATTTTGAAGATGAAGAAACTTTCGCATCGAAGGTTGCTACCATCAAGGAATCTTACTTCACCAAGAAAAAAGTAACAGTTGCAGAAGAAGTCGTAGGTGACGAAGCTGAAGAAACTGAGGTTTCCGATGTGATGGCTCGCTACGTATCTGCGATTAAAAGAACCGTAAAATAATTAAGAAAGAAGGTGTATAAGAAATGACTCCTACAATCTCTTACGATAAACTCGTACAGAAGTGGGCTCCAGTACTCAACGAAGAAACTGCTGGTTCTATTTCTGATTCCTACCGCAGACAGGTAACTGCTGCTATTCTGGAAAACCAAGAAAAAGCTATGCGTGAAGAAGCCGCACACGGTTCCTTTGGCATGGTAAACGAAGCTGGTACTGTATCTGCCGATGGTGGTGGCGCTAGTACTTCTGGTTTTGACCCTGTACTGATCTCGCTGGTACGTCGTGCTATGCCTAACCTGATGGCTTACGACGTATGTGGTGTACAGCCAATGACTGGTCCTACTGGCCTCATCTTTGCGATGAAGTCCAAGTACAAGACTGCTGGTTCTAAAGCTGGTCAGACAAGCGGCACAGAAGCTCTGTTTGACGAAGCTGCTACCGGTTTCTCTGGTGACTCTTCAGCTCAGACCACTGATCCAATGGGTCCATGGGCTGACTCCGCATTCTCCGGTGACTCCACTGTAGACGATGCTGACCGCGGTACTCACACCATTGGTCAGGGCGTATCGACTGCAGACGGTGAAAACTTCGGTAACTCCGATGCTAACCAGCGTTTCGGTGAGATGGGCTTCACAATTGAGAAGCAAACCGTCACCGCTAAGACGCGTGCTCTGAAGGCTGAGTACACCATGGAACTTGCTCAGGATCTGAAGGCAATCCATGGTCTGGAAGCTGAAACTGAGCTGGCTAACATTCTCTCGGCTGAAATCCTGGCGGAAATCAACCGTGAAGTTATCCGTACCATCAACTCCCAAGCTAAGACCGGTTCGCAAGACGTAACTGGTGCTACTTCCACTAAGGGTATCTTTGACCTGGATGTAGATGCTGACGGTCGTTGGTCGGTTGAGAAGTTCAAGGGTCTGGTATTCCAGCTTGATCGTGAAGCTAACACAATCGCTAAAGAAACTCGTCGCGGTCGTGGTAACTTCCTGATCTGTTCGTCTGACGTAGCTTCCGCTCTGGCGGCTGCTGGTATGCTCGATTATGCTCCTGCTATGTCGACCAACCTGAACGTTGATGACACTGGTAACACTTTTGCTGGTGTACTGAACGGTAAGATGCGTGTATACATTGACCCATATGCAGTTGCTGACTACGCTACTGTTGGTTATAAGGGTACCAATGCATACGATGCTGGCCTCTTCTACTGCCCATACGTACCATTGACCATGGTTCGTGCGGTTGGTGAGAACGACTTCCAGCCAAAGATTGCCTTCAAGACTCGTTATGGCATGGCTTCCAACCCATTCGTTGGTAACTCGCCTGCTAACGGTCTGGCAAACGCTAAGACTAACCAGTACTACAGAATCTTCCGTGTGGACAACATTCTGTAAGCTTACAATAACAATAATAAGTGTTATAAATACTGGGTGGATCGAAAGGTCCACCCTTTCTTTTTTTGTGAGGTATGAATGGCAACCTTAACGACGAATAAAAACTACTTACAGCCTACTGGCTTTAAAGTAGTAATTAATAGGACGAACTATCCTAACCTGACATTTTTTGCTCAGTCTGTTAGCCATCCTGACGTATCACTAACTAGTCCAAACGTTCCTTATTCTAGAATCGGTAATGTATCCATTCCCGGTGATGCCTTAGATTACTCGCAGTTAAATATTAACTTTATTTTAGATGAGAATATGGAAGCATATACTGAACTATATAATTGGATGGAAAGTTTGGTTAATATTAATTTTAAAAATACAGACAACGCTGATCCATCTCAAGCTGATATTTCAATTTCAATCTTAACTAGCCATAATAATCAGAACAAGGTTATCACCTATAAAGGATGCAATCCAGTATCTGTTAGTGGCTTGGAGTTAACTGCCATCGCTTCAACCGTTGAGTATCTGACTTTCAATGGGGTCTTTACTTTTACAGGCTTTGAAATTAAGAGTTAACTTTCCCTTAAAAACGTGATATAATAGACCAGTCTAACAAAACTGGAATTTGATATGAAACTAGACTTAGAACACATTCTAGAGATGTGGCGTGAAGATACTGTCATCAATGAAATGAATCTGGATGAGGAATCTCGCAAGACTCCGTCTCTCCATGCAAAGTATCTTGAGATCCATGCTCTCACCAAACTCAGATTAAAAAGAGCTGAGTTAGATCAGAAAACTCTACTCAAGGATAAATGGCTGTATTATAACGGTAAGATGGATGCCGAGACCATTCAGGAAAAAGGATGGGACTTCGATCCATTTAATGGCCTAAAAGTATTAAAGGGTGACATGGATCACTATTATGATGCTGATACAGATATTCAGCAGTCAGAGGAAAAAATTACATACTATA
>Ga0213866_10002337_pt1 | contig 13459 bp, 9 predicted proteins | sample PICome_11_FD_160079 | JGI IMG/M metagenome (GOLD analysis project Ga0213866, IMG submission 160079) | Coastal seawater microbial communities near Pivers Island, North Carolina, United States - PICO284 | ecosystem: Environmental > Aquatic > Marine > Coastal | place: USA: North Carolina...
CGCTTGAACGTCGCGCCGAAGATTCGCGCAGAGCCCGCCGAGCGAAGCCCCGCAGAGACCGCGAGAGCATTGCTGATCACCTCGCCCTCTCCATCCAATTCATCACTTCATTTCCGCTCTTAGAAATTCCAGACTTCCTTCCCTTCGCAACCTCGTCCTGCTCCGTGATCCTCTCTCCCCGAAACACCCCTTCCCAAGCACCAGCCCTTTCCCCCTTGCAAGTACCCTTTACAATCTCTAACCTGACCCGCTTCATTCTTTCCCAACGTAGCCGCGAGGCTTGAGGAGACGCCGATGAGTCAGGTTGTCCGATGTGGGCTGATTCAGTGCAGCAACCCGATTAACGATGAGTCCGTGCCCGTCGCCGATATTCAGAAGGCGATGCTTGAGAAGCACCTGGCGTTCATCGATGAAGCAGGCCAAAAGGGCGTGCAGATCCTTTGCTTGCAAGAGATCTTCAACGGCCCCTACTTCTGCCCGGGCCAGGACAAGCGCTGGTACGAAGCGGCCGAGCCGATCCCCGGCCCGACCTGCGATCTGATGTCTGAGTACGCTAAGAAGTACAACATGGTGATCATCGTTCCCCTTTATGAGGAAGCGATGCGAGGCGTGTACTACAACTCCGCAGCCGTGATCGATGCGGATGGCACCTATCTTGGCAAGTACCGCAAGCAGCACATCCCGCAGACCAACGGCTTTTGGGAGAAGTACTTCTTCAAGCCGGGCGATGGCGGCTACCCCGTGTTCAACACGCGCTACGCGAAGATCGGCGTCTACATTTGCTACGACCGCCACTTCCCGGAAGGCGCGCGCTGCCTTGGCTTGAACGGCGCCGAGATCGTGTTCAACCCGAGCGCCACCGTTGCAGGGCTTTCGCAGTATCTGTGGAAGCTGGAACAACCCGCGCACGCCGTGGCCAACGGCTACTATGTGGGCGCGAGCAACCGCGTCGGCACCGAAGCGCCCTGGAACATCGGCAAGTTCTACGGCACCAGCTACTTCGTCAATCCGCGCGGCGAGTTCCTGGCTGAAGGCTCGGAGGACAACGACGAGTTGGTGATCGCCGATCTCGATCTCTCGATGATCGATGAAGTCCGCCAGACCTGGCAGTTCTATCGCGACCGCCGCCCGGACGCGTATGATGAGCTGGTCGACGGGAAGTAGGCAGTAGAACTGGCATTCATGCCAGTTCCGCGTGATAGCAAGCGATGCGCAGTGGCACCGACACTCCTGTCGGTGCTCGCGCGCAAGCAGCGAGAATGCTGTAGGGAAGCCGCTCCACCGATGAAATCGGGGGAGCTGTCGAGGCGTAGCCGAGACTGAGGGGGCATGCTTGCGAAGCAAGCAAAAGCGCTGCGAGCCCATGTTTTTGCTGCGTTGGAAGCAGGGCAGCCCCCTCCGACCTCGACTCCTGCGGAGTCTCGGCCACCTCCCCCGCTGCGCGGTGGAGGAGCAAGGCCACTACACTTTGAATTCAGGTCGCTCATGCAAGCGGCCTGCAAACCACCGGAGCACAGCCATGGCTGGAATCCTCATCCGAAACGGCGAGATCGTCACCGCGAACGATCAGTACATCGCTGACATCTATTGCGAAGACGGCCTGATCAAGAAGATCGGCACCAAGCTCGATGCGCCCAGCGACGCCGAAGTGATCGACGCGGGCGGCCAGTACGTCTTCCCCGGCGGGATCGACGCGCACACCCACATGGAGCTGCCCTTCATGGGCGAGGTGAGCGCCGACGACTTCGAGACCGGCACCGCTGCGGGCATCGCGGGCGGCACCACCTCGATCATCGACTTCATCATTCCTGCGCGCAATCAGAGCTTGATCGAAGCTCGCGATTGGTGGATGGGCAACGCTGAAAAGGCCGTGAGTGACTACGGCTTTCACATGGCCGTCACCTGGTTCTCGGAGCAGGTCGAGAAGGATCTGCGCACGGTCTTCCATGAAGACGGCATCTCCAGCTTCAAGACTTTCATGGCCTACACTGGCGCGATCGGCGTGACTGACGACGAGCTGATCAAGGTGATTCAAACCGCCAAAGACCTCGGCGCACTGGTCACGGTTCACGCTGAGCACGGCTTGGCCGTCGTCCACCTTCAGGAAAAGCTGAAGGGCGAGGGCAAGACCGAGCCCAAGTACCACGCGCAGAGCCGCCCGAGCTGGGTGGAAGGCGAGGCGACCAATCGCGCGATCATGCTCGCGAAGATGGAAAACCAGCCGCTCTATGTGGTGCACCTGACCTGCCAGGAATCGCTCGATGCGGTGTATCGCGCTCGTCGCGACGGTCAGCTCGTGTACGTCGAGACGTGCCCGCAGTACTTGTTGCTCGACGACTCGATTTATGAGCAGAAAGACTGGGCCAACAATGCTGCTGCCGTGATGAGTCCGCCGATCCGCCCAGCGGGTCACCAAGAGCTGCTCTGGAACGCGCTTTGCTGCGGCATGATTCACACCGTCGCCACCGACCACTGCCCCTTCACCACGGAGCAGAAGTCGATGGGCAAGGATGACTTCACCAAGATTCCAAACGGCGCCGCTGGCATCGAAAACCGCATGCCCCTGATGTACACCTACGGCGTGACGACCGGGCGCATGACGCTTCAGCAGTTCGTTGATGTGTGCTGCACGCAGCCTGCCAAGATCTTCAACATCTACCCGCGCAAGGGCGCGATTGTTGAGGGCGCGGATGCGGACCTTTGCATCTACGATCCCGCTGGCACCAGCAAGATCAGCGCAAGCACGCACAAGCACCGCGTGGACAAGAACATCTTTGAAGGCTTTGAGATCAAAGGGAAGGTCTCCCACACGATCGGAGGCGGCAAGCTGCAATGGAAGGACGGCGATTTGCGCGTCGAGCGCGGCGCTGGCCGCTACCTCAAGCGCAAGCCGCAGGCGTAGTGGCACCGACACTCATGTCGGTGCTCGCGCGAAGCGCGAGTAGACCGCAGGGCCCCCTTCACTTATTGAAGCATCCCTGCAATTGGGTGGCGCAGACAATCCTGTCTGCATCCCCTTGAGAAAATCAAAGAGAAGCAGACATGGTGGAAGCGGCTTGTCCGCCGGTGTCTTCGCCAAGCAAGGCTTCTCCTCTTTCAAGAATACAGAACTGGCACGAATGCCAGTTCTACTGCATCGCGCGAGATGCCGGGGCATCGGTTTGAGTTGCTACAACTCCTCGCGCACGGCGGCAACCCTCGGGGCTCCTTGTGGTTGCCGCCCGCTCTTTGACCATCACTCCCGCGAGTGCCAAGCGCGGGCATGGAGCAAGCTATGTCCAAGCAATCTGGCGATCACAATCTGATCTACGGCATCGACGACGTCCCGCCCCTCGGCCTCGGCCTAGCGCTGGGCTTCCAGCATTATCTCACGATGCTCGGCTCGACCGTGGCGATCCCGCTCTTCCTCGCAGGCGCGCTCGGTCTCGCCACCGACTCCGAAGAGATGGGCTACCTTTTCGGCACGCTCTTCTTCGTCAGCGGAATCTGCACGCTGCTGCAATCAACTTTTGGTAATCGTCTGCCCATCATTCAAGGTGGAACCTTCTCGTTCCTCGCTCCCACCATCGCCATCTGCGGCATGACCTACCTCAAGGATGCTGGATTCCAAGTGCGTATGCAGCACGTTCAAGGTGCGATCATCGCGGGAGCCTTCTTCGAGATAATCGTTGGCTATCTGGGTTTGGTCGGGCGCATGCTGCGCTTTATCTCGCCGGTGGTGATTGCGCCAACTATCGCTTTGATTGGTCTCGCGCTCTTCAAATTCGGAGCACCAGTCGCAGCGAATGACTGGACCATCTCCGGTCTGACGATCGGCTTGATCATCCTTTTCTCGCAGGTGCTGCGGAACAAACACAAGATCTTTCAGCTCTTCCCTGTGCTCTTGGGGATTGGCATTCCGTGGATCCTCTGCGCGATTCTTAGCGCTACTGGCGTTTACCAACCAGGCGATGCTTCCTACACCAGCTTCACCCGCGTCCAAGAAGCGCAGTTCATCCGCATTCCCTACCCCTTCCAGTGGGGCTGGCCGGTCTTTGGTGCTGCTGCAATCGTCGGCATGATCGCTGGCTACCTGGCCTCGATGGTTGAGAGCGTCGGCGACTACTACGCGTGCGCGCGCATGTCGGGCGCTCCTGTGCCGAGCAAAAAGACCATCAATAAGGGTATCGGCATGGAAGGCATCGGCTGCTTGATCGCAGGCGTCTTCGGTACCGGCAACGGCACGACGAGCTACAGCGAAAACATCGGCGCGATTGGTTTGACGCGCGTCGGTTCACGTCGTGTCGTGCAATACGGCGCTGGCATCATGATGGTGCTCGGCCTAATCGGGCCTTTCGGCGCGCTCTTCACGACCATCCCCGGCCCGGTGGTTGGTGGCATGTATTGCTCGCTTTTCGGAGTGATTGCAGCGGTCGGTCTGTCGAATCTGCAATTCGTTGACCTGAACAGCTCGCGCAATCTCTTCGTGATTGGCTTCTCGCTCTTCATGGGCTTGAGCGTTCCGGAGTGGGTCGCGACCTACCAGAAAGCGAATCCCTCGCCCTTCATCGAAGAGTTCGATTGGGCAAGCGACATCGCCTACGCGATCGGTTCTGCCGGTATGGCCGTCGGTGCGATCATCGCCACGATCCTCGACAACATCATCCCAGGCACACCCGAAGAGCGCGGCCTGACGCACTGGCAAAACGCAGGCTAAGTCGAGCAATCGCACCTGCTTTGATATAGAAGAAGCAGCGAGAGTGCTAAGCCCTTCTCCCCCTTGGGGGAGAAGGTGGCCGAGCAAAGCGAGGTCGGATGAGGGGGTGCTCGCGCAGCGAGCGCAAGCGTTTGGGCAAACTCTGTCCAGATGCGAAGACCCCTCACCCCAACCCTCTCCCCATAAATGGGGAGAGGGGGTAAGAACCAGCCCTTCTCTCCCTTAGGGGGGGAAGGACGAGATAAGATAAGCAGTTTCCACCCGCGCAAGCGGTCCCAACATTTGACATGGTAGCGAGGCAGGGTCTGATTGAGAGTGGCTTCGCAGCGAGCCTGAGCGAACGCTGTGAGATCAAGGAAGGTTCTGACTTGGAGCCTGAAGGCGGGGCCTAAGTCCCGTCTAGGGCTACAAGTCAGAACCTGACGTAGAGATCGCGGCGTGCAGCCAGGCGCAGCAGAAGACACTCTCAATCAGACCCTGATCCCGACGCAGATCGTCGCCTCGCGCCAGCTACGGAGCAGAGAGATGAGCAAGTTGAATTTCCCAGGACGAAGCCTCGATTTCGTCGAGTACACCACATGCCGCAACTGGATTGGCGGCGAGTGGAAAGACGCCGCATCTGGCGAGACCATTCCTGTTGAGAATCCTTGGCACGGCAAGGCCATGGGCCAAGTCGTGATGAGCGGTGCCGCCGATGTCGACGCCGCCGTCAAGGTCGCGGCTGAGGCCTACAAGACCTGGCGCGAGGTTCCCCTGAAGGAGCGCGTGCAAGTCTTCTTCAAGCTGAAGGAGCTTTGCCACCGCGACGCCGAGGAACTCGCTTGGCTCGTCACGCACGAGAACGGCAAGGACTACGCGCAAGCCATGGGCAGCGTGCTCAAGGGCATCGAGTGCATCGAGATGGGAACCGCGCTGCAACAGACCGCAGCGGGCGAGCAGCTCGACGTCAGCCGCGGCATCAACTGCTCGGTGAACTACGAGCCGCTGGGCGTGTGCGCGGGCGTCGCACCATTCAACTTCCCCTTCATGGTGCCCTTCTGGATGCTCCCGCAGGCGCTTTGCGCGGGCAACACCTTCGTGCTCAAGCCTAGCGAGCAAGTCCCCTACTGCGCCATGCGCATCGCGGAACTGCTGCAAGAAGCGGGCTTGCCCGATGGTGTGTTCAACATCGTCAACGGCGGACGCGAGACCGTCGAGGCGATCACCGATCACCCCGAGATCAAGGCTTTCGGCTTCGTCGGCTCAACCAAGGTCGCGAAGATTGTCTACGCGCGCTCGGCCCAACTCGGCAAGCGCACGCTCTGCCTTGGGGGAGCGAAGAATCACCTCGTGATGGTTCCCGATGCGGATTACGAGCTCACCACGCAGACGGTCGTCGCAAGCGCCTACGGCTGCGCGGGTCAGCGCTGCATGGCGGCAAGCTTGCTCGTGGCGGTTGGCGATTCGCAGAAGCTGATCGACGGCATCGTTGAAGAGGCTCGTAAGATCAAGCTCGGCAAAGACATGGGCGCGATCATCAACAAGGCGAGCGTCGAGCGCATCACGAACTACATCAACGACGCGGAAAAGCGCGGCGCCAAAGTCCTGCTCGACGGCCGCAATGCGAGCGTCGCAGGCTTTGACGGCTACTGGATCGGCCCAACGATTCTGGACAACGTGTCGCCCGACATGCCCGCGGGTTGCGAAGAGATCTTCGGCCCGGTGCTTTCGATCGTGCGCGCCAAGACGCTCGACGAAGCAATCGAGATCGAGAACGCTTCGCCCTACGGCAACGCAGCCGCGATCTTCACGACCAACGGCGGAGTTGCGCGCTACGCCATTGATCGCTTCAACGCTGGCATGTGCGGCGTCAACGTCGGCGTCCCGGTGCCGCGCGAGCCCTTCGGCTTCGGCGGCTGGAACGACTCGAAGCTCGGCCATGGCGATCTGACCGGCATGGACGGCTTCCGCTTCTGGACCCGCCCGCGCAAGGTCACGACCAAGTGGGCGATGCACAGCGACCAGACCTGGATGAGCTAAGCAGAAGCGGCTTCTCCGCCAGTATCACTGAAAAGGGCGAGCACTATGCTCGCCCTTTTGCGTTTCGTCAGATCAGCGAAGGCCTGCAACGCCACCCCCTATTGAGGCTTAAACTCTGAGATTAGCGCATCCGTGCAAGCGGTTTCCAGCTCCTGCCATGCAGGAAGAGCATCACCCAAAAGTGCAGCCATGCTCGTGACGGGTTCAGTCAGACCGCAGGGGATGATCTTCGAGAAGTAGCTGAGGTCCGGCGAGACGTTCAACGCGAAGCCGTGCATTGAGACCCAGCGCTTGCACTTGAAGCCGATCGCCGCGATCTTTTCGCCCCCCACCCACACGCCGGTCTTGCCGGGATTGCGTTGCGCTTGCAGCCCATAATGCGCGAGCACTTGGATCAGCGCTTCTTCGATGCCGCGCAGAAACTTGTGCAGGTCTTGCCCGCAGCTCAGCCGCGCAAGATCGAGAATCGGATAGCCGACAAGCTGGCCCGGCCCGTGATAGGTAACGTCACCGCCGCGATCGGTCTTCACCAATTCAGCGCCGATTGCGCGGTAGCCGGCATCGTCCATCAAGAGATGTTCGAGCTTGGTCTGACTGCCAAGCGTGTAGACATGCGGATGCTGGCAGAAGATCAGCTCGTGCGAGCCACCAGCCAGAACGCGCGCGTGGGCTTCGCGCTGCGCATCCCAAGCAGCGTTGTAGCCGATGGTGCCGAGGTTGCTGATGAGAAGCTTCGCCATCTTCACCCGGGCGGCCTAGCAGATTCGGATAGGCTCGCCGCGAACGTCGCCCTTGCGAGCTTCAAGGAAAAAGGAGAAGCCTGCGCTTGTTCGGCGCAGGCTTGTACGGAGTTAGGCTTGCTGCGAGTGGTCAGGGCTCGGCACCGTCGAGTCGCTGACTCCCGTGTTTGCCTGCGATTCAGCAGGTGCGGGCGTTGCCGCAGGAGCGGCTGCGGGGGCAGCTTGGGCCGGTCGCGATTGCGCGCTCACATCGATCGTGCCTTGCGGAGCGTGCTCGATCTTGGCGGGCTCGCTCTTCGGTGCATCGGGCTTTGATGCGGACTCGCTGATGTCGTCCTGCACGCCCTTGATGCCCTTCTTGAACTCGACAACCGATTGGCCGAGGCTGCGCGCGATACCGGGCAAACGCTTACCGAAAAGCAAAAGCCCGATCACTACCAGAATAATCCACTCGTACCCGCCGGGCATGCTGATGAAGCCAAGCGTGAAGTTCGCGTCTGCACTCAACATTCTCATCTCCAGTATCCATTCGCGCCTGCATTGCATCTTCGCATCAGGTGCGCGCTGAGCGGAATTCAAGCATTCGCTCAAGGGATCATCGTAATGCGCGAAGTGCTGTAGGGCTAGGGTGTGTCCGAAATGTCTAGATCATCACAGGGCCCTTTTACAAAGTTGCTCGGCTTTTGCGCCCCTTCGCATTCACTCAGGCTAAAATAGCGTGCTCGCTGCGGGCATTAGCGCGCAGCTCACGTTTCTTGCAGATGAAGGAAATGGCCGTGGAAATCAGTATCACTGCGATTCACTGCGAAGTTGAAGAGTCCGTGAAGGACTACGTTCGCGAGAAGGTCGGCAAGCTCGACAAGTACTACGACAAAGCACGCCGCACCGAAGTCTCGCTGCATGTCGAGGACGGCAATCACGAAGTCGAGTTGGTGTGCAACTCCGACTCCGGACAGACCTTCACGGTCCATGTCAAATCGAACAACAGCATCCGCGAAGCAATCGACTTGGCGCAGGAGAAAATGGCCAAGCAACTGCGGCGCTACAAGAGCCGCGTGCGCTCGCACAAGGGCAAGAGCAATCGCCTCAAGCTGGTGCAGGACATGCAGCGCATCGCCTCTCGCCTCGACGAGGTGAAAGAGACCGACGACAAGAGCTTCGAGGAAGCGTTGGAAGAAGCAGAAGACCTGCTCGACTTCACCCGCGACTAATTCGCACCTCGATCAACAAGCAAGCGCGACGGAGAATATCCGTCGCGCTTTGCGTTGGTCGATGCGTTTGAGCAAGCCGCGAAGTGCTCACGCTCTACCCTTTCACCACTACTTGACCGTCACGTTGTAAAGGTCAATGCGATCCTTGGCGCCGCGCAAAACGATCGCGCGAGTGCTCATGCGCTCTGCCTCCGTGCCCCAGTTTTGATAGAGCGTAACGTAGACCTTGTTGCGCGTTGACGTGCGGTTATCGCTCGAACCAAAATAGAGCGCATCAATGTCGTACTTGCCGCTCTTCGCATTCGTCAGCACGTACATCTCCGGCCCAAAGCCGCGAGTGACGTCCTCCGTCAGGCGTCCGCCGATCTTGGTTTGGCGATTACCGTAGAAACACTCTTCGCCGCCCGGCTCGCGCACGTGCAGATCGACATCGGTGTTGTCCGTGTTCCACATCAGCGTGACGATCAGGTCCGCGCGATCCATATCGACGAAGCTCACCATATCGCCCACGCGCAGCTTCGCGTAATCGCTGACTTCGCCGAAGCCGTCGCCCCGCTCCGTGTTCCTTAGAAAAGTCAGGTACTCCAACGCGACGATCTTGCGGAAGTCTCGCGTGCGTTCATTCCATTCCGTCTGCAAGCAGACTTCATACATCACCAATGCCACGTCGTTGCGACCCATCGCAGCGAGCGCGAGCGCCATGCCGCGATAGTTCTGCGGCTCGTAGGGACGCTGCATCGCAACGCGGCGATAGAGGTGATAAGCCTGCGCGTAGAGCTCGTACTCCATCGCTGTGAAGGCGAGATCGCGCAGCAGCACCGCATCGGAAGGGCTACGCTCCACGAGCGAGCTTAGCGCGACGAGCGCATCGACCTGCTTGTCATCGTGCGTGCGACGCAGCGCTTCTGCCTGTACTTTCTCGTAGTCAAGCTCGTCTGATTCGCTGAGGTGCGCGGCATACTTCGCATCAAGATTTTTGCGCGAGAGTAGGGAGCGACCGAAGCTCTGCGCTCGGATGCTCGTCGCATCGTCGCTCAGATCATTCACGACCGTTTGCAGTCCAGCCGAAGGGTTGAAGGTCATGCCAGGCGCGTGCTTGAGGCGCGCAATCCAGCTCGCAAAGCGCTTGCTCGAACTCGCAAGCTCTGCGGCGCGGGTCTCGAGCGTAGTTGCAACAAGCTCGCTCGCATACTTGCGTCCAACAATGATCGCATCTTCCTCGGGCTTGATCTGGTAGCGCTGATAATCCGCTTCGCTCTCCAGCATCAGCAGCGAGCAAGTTTTGCCCGGCACACGGAAGTGACGCGCATAAGCCTCGGCTACATCGTTCGTGACGGGCAGAAGCTCTTCGAGCTGACCCACCGCAACCTCGCCATATGCGCGGCTAGCCAGATCGCTTTGCAAGAGATTCGGGAAGCTCATCTCAACGACTTGCTCGCTTGACCCATTCGAGAGCGCGAGCGAGATGCTCGGGGCATTCCCTTTGACGAGCGGCGCTCCACGGCCGCAGATCATCAGCTCCTGGTTGGGATAGAGATGCGTCGGCGCTCCTGCAATCAGCAGATCGCTCGTGCCATCGCTGCTCACGCTATCAATCGACCAAACGCGCGCGTTGAACGCCGTGGCGGCTGCTTGCACCTGATTCTCGTTGAGCACAGAGAAGATCGCGCCGCCAGTCGCGCGAGTCAGCGCTGCAAGCGTCGCGGTGTCTGCACCAGCAAGACCGGTTTGATAGGCGAAAAGCTTGAGCGAAAGCTGCGCGTTCTGAGTCAGATCGTAGATCTGCTGGTGGATGTCGTCGCCGCCCCAGGTCGCAGCGCCGTCGCTCAAGAGCACGAGATTGGCTTGGCTGATCGGCTCCGACTTCAATCCAATCGGCGGGCCCTTCGCAGCAGCCGAGAGCGCAGCGCCGAGATCCGTTGCGCCTTCGAGCGCGAGATCATTCGCCCACGCCATCAGAGACGCCACGTTCTCAGGCGTGTTGTCGTGCCAGGTATCGCGAAACCAATCCTGCGTGATCCCGAAGCTCATCACGCTAAAGCGCGGCATGAAGTTGCGGTTAGCGTTCAGCGTTTCTTCGAGCAGCTTGAGCCAGATATTGAAGGAGTCGGGGCTTGAGCTAAGCGAAGTGTCGAGCATGAAGATGCCATTCCACTTTGGCCGCATCGCCTTCTCTGTCGAGTGCACCACCTCTAGCCCCGGCTGAACGCGCGCTGCGAAGTAGGAGGCAGCTTGATCCGTGCCGTAGAGCAGCGTGTTACCGGGCTTGCGATGCAGCACTTCGATGCGCTCAAGCTCGGAAGTTTCGACGTGGTAGTGCCAGTCAAAGTCTTTGCTCGCGTTGCTCTCGGTTGCTGATTGCAGCTCGATCAGCGCGACGCCATCTTTGATCTGCGGCGCGACGCTCATGTTGTTTGCGCCAGCTTTCGCAATGGTGATGTCGAGCGTTGATGATGGAGTCTTGGTCGGCAGGTCGAGCGCGTAGATGAAGTTGCCGCCAACGATCTGCAGATCGACGTCATAGCCAAACACGATGCGATGCATCTGCTTTGAGGCGAGCGGGAAGACGCGCGCGCTGAACATGCCGGCGCCAGACCACTCGACCAACGCGGGATCGATGCGGCGGCGCGTGGTCTCCGTGTAAGCGAAAGCGGCCTTGTCCTTTTGGACCATGCGCGCTTCCTTCACGTCGTTCCAGCTTTCAGCACGCGCCTCAACGATGCGATCCGCAACGAGCGGCGCTTCGCGCATCACGTCGTCGTCAAGCATCACGGGCTTGGGGGCCGCGTCTTTCACCTCGGGGTCGACGCTCACCGATGCGCTCGTGCCGAAGGCGAAGTACCAAGGCGTCGCGCCGTTGGGCATGCGCAGCTTGAAGGTGCCTTCGAGCTGGCGATCGTTGTCGTTAAAGTAGTAGAGATCGAAGAGCACGCGCGCGCGCCAACCATCAATGTGAACGCTAGCCTGCGAGCCCGCGAGCGCGAGCGAGTCGTCATCGCCGATCATCAGCTTGCTCGCGTTGGGCGTGTGCCCCGAGCGCTTCCAGGTTGTGGGATCTTCAGCGTCCTTGGTGGCGGACAGCTTGGGGTCGGCCACTGGCATTCTGCCTGCGTCGGTTATTCCGAAGGTGATGCCATCCAAGGCCGCATCGTCGCTCAGCGAGTACGTTGAGTTGGCGCTGAAATCCTGAAAGTAAAGGCCCGCTTCGTTGTTGCTCTCCGCTGAAGCTCTCGGGCTACTTTGGAACTCACCGTCTCCACTCGCATCACTCCCGCTCGCGCCGCAAGCACTCATGATGAAAAGCAGGGTCAGCACTCCCGCGCTATGCGTGATACGGCTGCGATTGACTTTGAAACTCATACTTTCAACTCCGGCGTCGAGGGGTGAACGCTAAACTTTGGTAGGGTCACAAGGGTGAAACGCGTTTGGCGCGCAAGAGTTTCGCGAAATGCGAATGCGCCATGCGCTTGTTTGAGATTGCAGGGCTGGGGCCATGTCGCACGCATCTTACCACGCAGAAACGCTCCAGGTCTCGGATGAAGTTCGCGCAGCGTTAGCCGCGAATCAGCCCCTCGTCGCGCTGGAGTCGGCGCTGATCACACACGGCTTGCCTTACCCGCAGAATCTCGAAACCTCGCGTGAGCTCGAAGCAGCCGTTCGCGATGCCGCTGCAATTCCCGCGACCATCGCCTTGATCGCTGGGCGCTGCGTTATCGGCTTGAGCGCTGCTCAATGCGAGGCGCTCGCAAAGCGCGACACTCCCGCGCGCAAGATCAGCGTTCGCGACCTGCCAACTGCGATCGCGCAGCAAAGCAATGGCGGCACGACCGTCGCTGCGACGATGCGCCTAGCGCACCTCGCCGGACTACGCATCTTTGCAACGGGTGGAATCGGTGGCGTGACGCGCGGAGCTCCCTTCGACATCTCCGCCGATCTGATCGAGCTGGGACGCACGCCGATTGCCGTGGTGTGCGCAGGCGCGAAGTCGATTCTCGATCTCCCCGCCACGCTCGAAGTGCTGGAGACGCAAGGCGTCCCGGTGATCGGTTACGGCACCAGCGAACTGCCAGCATTCTTCGCGCGCTCAAGCGGCCTGCCCCTCGCAGCTCGCATGGATTCGCCAGCAGAGATCGCAAGCGCGATGCAGGCCGCTGATCAGCTCGGTCTGCACCAAGGCATGGTGATCGCCAATCCGATCCCGGAGGACGCAGCGCTCGCCGGCGAGGCGATCGAAGCGCACATCGCGCAGGCGCTAGCGGATGCAGAAGCCGAAGGCGTGCGGGGAGCAGCCCTCACTCCAGCAGTGCTCTCGCGCGTGGCGAAGCTCAGCGCAGGCGAAAGCATTAACGCCAACCGCGCGCTGCTCTTGAACAACGCGCGGCTAGCATCAGCAATCGCTATCGAGCTCTCAAAGCTCGATGCATCAGCTACTTCTTCGTGATCACGCGGCCGGAAATGTAGAAGCTTCCGCCTTCAACATTCACCGTGATGTTCTGATTGTTGCGCAACACTTCGATCTTGCGCGTGCCCTCTTTGCCGAGCTGCGCGGTGATCGTCCAGTCGTTGCCGGGTGCTGCACCATCAATAGCGGTAATCAAATCACCGGTGCGCAAAGCACCCGCAACGCCGTTGTCTTCAGCGGTGTACGAGGTGATCAGATAGCCGGATTGCGGCGGGTTCTTGATCATCTCAGCAGCGCGACCAGCGTCGGCGATCACAGGGTCGTTCGAGAACTTCGCATCCTCAATCTGCTGATCCATGTTCTCGATGCCATCTTGCCCCCCGAGCGTCCG
>Ga0213866_10002338_pt1 | contig 13457 bp, 9 predicted proteins | sample PICome_11_FD_160079 | JGI IMG/M metagenome (GOLD analysis project Ga0213866, IMG submission 160079) | Coastal seawater microbial communities near Pivers Island, North Carolina, United States - PICO284 | ecosystem: Environmental > Aquatic > Marine > Coastal | place: USA: North Carolina...
CAGCCTGAATAGTGACAACAGCCGCGATAATCTGCCCGTTGGCCCCTTTCCCGTTGAAATCAAAGCCTGTATTTCAACGGAAGTACTCAACTCAATTACATGCGTCGTATTATAACAGTTTTGACCCATTTTCAATTTCCATTCATTTTCGGAGAGCTGTTTCAGGGTTAAACTTGAATCACCACCTTCAGAAAAGACAGATTTCTCTGAGGCTTGTGTCGCTAGAATCGAGAACGAAAAGCGAGAGAGCTTGTCCATAAAACCAAGTGAAAGACGATACCTGAGGCCTTGGTCCGATTTTCGAAACACTTCCTGATATCCAAACCGGACCCGCTTTGTCCCGAGCTCAGGGATCGGGTGAACCCACGTTCGGAAGTTTCCCCCTTCGTCCACTCGACCAATCCCGGGGTAATTCCCTGTCTCACAATGTCCTCAAAGATAATACGCGCCCTTTGTTTTTCGACGACCACTCCTTCGCGCATCTCACCCTCAATTTCCAGAGCGTAGCTCGAGACCGTCTGATCCACTTGAAGCGGGAAAACCAATTCACCTTCCAAGACACGATCGGAATCATTTCTAAACCACATCGTCATTGTAGTTTCGGCCACATTACCGATCACCTCGACTTCGACGTTCACGCGGTTAAGCCAGAGAGGCTTTCATGACTCCCCATCTCTCTTGACCAGCAAAGCTGGAATCTGCTGGGCGGAGAGATAACCAGCGAAACATAAAAAGAGGGGCAAAAGTAGCTTCACCCCTCTTATGTGTTATTTTCACAGCAGTTAATCAAGATCAAGGAACTACTCCTTCATCGAGACCAAATAGGCGATTAGATGATTGAACTCGTCAACTGTCAGTGTCAATGCGAGCCCGGCAGGCATCATCGTCTGCGCCTGATGATCACGCTTTGCGATCTCAGCCTCTTTGATTTGGGTCACGACGCCGGCAATGTTACGCAAATCGACCACACCATCTTCCTCGCGGGTGACAAAACCCATGTGAACCGACTTATCCTTCATCGTAATAAGTTCGGTCTGGAATCCCTGTGCAACCACGGCATTGGGATCCAAGATGGATTGGATCAGATAATCCTTGGTGAACTTGCTCCCTGCAGAACCCAGGTAAGGCCCCTTCTGGAGTGCTTTTTGATCAACCGCGTGACACGCAATGCATCCCTGGCGGGTGTAGATTTTTTCTCCAATGGCAGCATCTCCATTTGAAGCCATGGCCAACTTGGTGATAGCGGCCGGCTCAAGATCGGACAGCTTTTTACCAGCGCTCGCTTTGGCGGTCGCGATGAGCTTTTTCGCCCGCTCCGCCGCTTCAATGAGAGTATCGTTGTCACTGTCGATGGCGTTCTCGATCTGCTTGTCAAAACCAGGCAGGAGGAGATCCGCGAGGGCCAGGAACAAGCCTTCCTCACGCGGGTTCTTCTCAATCATTTTGAGAATTGGCGTTTTTTGATTCTCTTTAATGAGGGGGCTTTGCGTGAATGTCAGGAGCGTTCTCCAGGCCACCTGGCTTTCCGACTTGCTTCCCTTCGCTGCAATCTGGCGAAGGGTCTTGGTGGAAAGGATGAGCGCAGGCTGGTTCACAAAATCATTCAACTCGCGCTCCACATCTGCGGGCTTCACTCCCTGATCGAGCCAGGCTCCAAGTATCTCAACTTGATTCTTCACTGTGACTCCTTCCAAGCGTCTCAGAGCCCGGTAGGCATCTACCCTTTCGCCCCAGGGACGCTTCTTGTCTTTGGCTGCACCGGTCAGAATTTTAATTTGTGATTGATCGAGAGTCGGAGTCGCCAGCGCGATTGCAAAGGGATCTTGGTCACCCAGTTTCAATTCGGAAACAGGCACGCGATTCACCCCGAGAATCCCAAGCATTTTGGACTGTTCGGTCTTGGCGAGTTGCCCGAAGACACCTTCCAGAGCGGCCTTGATATTGGCGGTTTCCTCCCAGATCTCAGGAGCGAAATAAGGTCCCCGATCATCGGGGCGGGTTCCCCACCAAGCCTTGAGATCCCACTTTGATTCGCGATGAAAGAGACGTGCCAAAATTTCGATCAAGCCCAGTCGCTCACTCCCTTTGGACTGCTGTAACTTGGCGGAAACACCGGAGATGACTTCAGGTTGGTGAAGTCGCATAAGGGCGAGCCGGGCCGTCCAATCGTTGGTGTGTGCGAGGAGACTTTCAACATCGCCAATGGCCACGAGCGCGCCAATAGCGGTGTTTTGAATCCGGGGGTCGTTGGCCTCGGCGACAGCTTTAAGAATCTGCGCGGTGGCATTTTTTCCAGGATTGTCAGTCCGCATCATCGCGACCAGAGCCTGCAGACACGTCCGCTCGTCATCAGACTTCAGAGCTCCCTGAAGAAGGCTCAGGCTGTTGCCCGAAAGCTCTCCAGCCAAGTCACCGGCAGCCCGAACAAGATACTGTTGCACCTTCTTCAGCTCGTTCCAGTCTCCCGCAAAGGTCTGAAGGAAACGATCCGCGGTGATTCCCTTCATTTGGGACAGTGTGAAAATGGCAGCGATACGCGATTCGATGGCCAGGTTCGAATCCTTGATCAAATCGACGAGAGGCTTGGCCGTACCGGTATCCCCTTTGGCAAGAAGCTCGCGCTGAACCTCCAGTCTCCGCACAGCCGAAGCGCTCTTAAGTTGACCGACCAGTTCTGCAGTCAACATCTTGGCGAGGTTTGGGAAAGGCTCGGACTTGAGACCCTTTCTGGTCATTTTCTGAACCATCCCAACTTTCTTTCCTTTTCCGGCAAACTTGAATCGACCATCACGCCAGTCGCAAACGTAGAGATTACCGGATCCATCAACATCGATATCAATGGCGCGCGTCAGATTCATGTAAACACTTTCCTTGAGAGAGTAGCTCGCTCCTTTTTCAGAAATCTCGTCGTTGTAAATCTTTCCAGTCGTCCAATCGCAGGTCAGCAGAAGCTCATCATGGCCGGGCTCGGCCAGATAGAGCGCACCCGTTCCACTTCCGCCGCCGAGATCGAGTATCGGTTTCACGGTCTCACCGGTGAAATTCTTATAAAGGCGAGGGTATCCATGCTCGGAACCATTAGTGAGATGGTGCACGCGGATATTCCACCCTTTGCCATCGTTGGTGTTGTCGCGGGTGAAGAGATCTAGCTTCGGACTGATCGCTATGTCGCAGATATTGCGGGTATGGTAGGAGTAAACTTCAAGGTCGGTGCCATCAGGTCTCACCCGGGCCACACCACCACCATGCAAGGTCACCACTTTGCCATCGGTGCCCTTGGTTGCTTCCATCCCAAAATCGCCCACCGCAATGTAAAGCCATCCGTCGATTCCCATGCGACAACCATTGGTGGTGTGATCGGAGCCGCGGGGATGCCTCAAACCGAAGCCAATATTCTCCAACAAAACCTTTTGCGCGTCCGCCACTCCGTCGCCGGTGGTATCTCGGAAGGAGCTCAAAAACGGAGGGTGGATCAAATAAAGGGTGTCCTTCACAAAATGTCCGCCACGGGGGCTGTCAACATTGGGGACAAAATCAACGAACTTGTCAGCCTTGCCGTCACCATTTGTATCGCTGCAGGATACGATCTTTCCCATGTTCTTCTCTTTCCCCAGAGATCCGTTTTTATCGACCGAAACGTAAACCGTTCCATCAGCCGCCGCCGTTAATGCGGTTGGGTAGTCGACATCGAAGGGCTCGGCCCAATTTGAAAGTTCGTAGCCATCAGGCAAAGCCATGGCCGGAGCAGCGAGCAGGAAGAAAGCGAGAGATCTTTTCATGAGACTGTGTGCGCAACTCTGCGCTAGCTGGATTGTTCCTTCCATTCGCCCGTTGATCAAATCATTCTTTGCCCATGCGCAAAGCCTTCCTCCTCGGTGCCGGACTGGGAACACGACTCCAACCGATGACCGGAACTCTTCCCAAGCCTCTCATTCCCTTCGCCAACCGTCCCCTCATCACTCACGTTCTCGATCACTGTCTTGAGGCCGGGATCACCGACTTTGCTATCAACACCCACCATCTTCACGAGACCTGGAACGAAATCTTTCCGGATGGGAAATACCGGGGTGGCAGCCTTACCTTTTTTCACGAAGCAGAACTCCTCGAAACCGGCGGCGGCATTAAAAACATTGCAAGTTGGATCAAAGGAGATCCTGTCTTGATTTACAATGGAGACATCATCACCGACCTCCCCATCGACCGGCTCATGACCGCACACATGGCTTCAAACAATACCGCAACATTGGCCGTGCAGGATCACGGACCCGACCTGCGCCTCACGGTCGACGGCCGCCGCGTCACCGACGTCCGCGGCTTGATCCATCAGCAGAAAGGAACCCATCAGTTCGCGGGAATTTACGTCATCGACCCCGAAATCCTCGACCTCATCCCACCGAACGAGAAAGTCTCCATCATTCCCGCCTTCGTCGGGCTCATCAAACGGGGCGAACTTGGGGCCTACCACGTTAAGGGCGCTCCAAAATGGCTCGATTTGGGAACACGGGAGTCTTATCTTGAGGCGAGCTTGGCGATGACCCCCGAAGTATCCCCAAACGCCCGAATTTCTCCGAATGCCCATGTCGAAAACTCATGGATTGCTGAAAACGCTATCGTCGAGTCCGGTGCTGCGGTCAAGAACTGCATTCTTTGGCACGGAACTCATGTTTTGCAGGATGCGCAATTGACAAATTGCATCGTTCACAGCAATTCCCCAGCGTCGGGCGTGCACGACAACGCCGACCTCTAGAAATCCGCCCCGCCTACGAAAGATGCCTGCCGATACTCTGCTCACCGCCGTCCGCGCCCACCTGGATCTCGCGCCCACCCACCGCGTCCTCATGGAGCCGATCCAAAAGGGTGCTTCCGGTCGAACCATCATCAGAATCAGACCCGACGATCACCCCAGCTTCATCGGCATCCACTACACCCTCGAACGCTCCGACAACGCCAACTTCCTGCCGGTTGCAGAATTCCTGAAGGAAGCCGGACTCAACATCCCCGAGGTCCTTTACGACAACACCCGACGTCAGGTCGCCCTCATTGAAGATCTGGGCGATCAGGATCTCCTCAGCCTCAAGGACGCCCCCTTCGAAGAACGCGAACCCTACTACCGCTCCGCCTTCGAACAACTCGACAAGCTGCTCTACACCCGACCGCCCAAGGACTTCGAACTCCAGCCCGCCTTTGACGAGCCACTCTATCGCTGGGAGCAGGAATACTTTTTCGAGCACTTCGTCGAAACACACCTCGGCAAGGATGCCTCCGAACTGGAGCAAGACCCCATCCTCCTTGGCCTGGCCAAACGTCTCGGGGCCACGGCACCTCATATGGTGCATCGCGATTTCCAGTCGCAAAACCTCATGCTCCACAACGACACCGCCTTCCTGATCGATTTTCAGGGCTTGCGTATGGGTCGACAGGAATACGATCTCGCCTCCCTGGTTTACGACCCCTACATGAACCACTCGGCCGACGATCGTCGAAAGCTTCTCGATCTTTGGGAAGAGGTTTGCGAGGAAGAGCCCATCGAACCCATCCTCAACGATTGCGCGGCCCAGCGACTCATGCAGGCTCTCGGCGCCTTCGCCAATCTCGGACACAATCAGGACAACGAATGGTATCTCGAGCAAATCCCTGCCGCAGTCGCTTTTCTCAAAGAAGTCATCGATGACACCCCCCTGGAAGACTCCCTCGGGCCTGTCCTCGACTAGCCCCCGCAATCCTGTTAGAAGCCCGCCGTAGCCATGACACCCCTGCGGCCTTTTCGTTCAGTCATCCTCCCAGTTTCCATGGGAGTAGGCCTGCTTCTCGGGCTACCGCATCTCGCTCCAATGGTCCGCTTCGAGCACTTCTCCTTTCTCTTTCCGGAGCGCTTCCAAAGCGACCATTATTTTGCGGACCGTGGCGACCTCAACGAGCTTAAAATCACCACCCTCGATTTTTCAGCTGATCCGAACGCAAGACTAAATCTCGAAAGCTACCTCTTGGACGAGGAAGCTCTCGACATCATGGGACCCGAAGGTGGCAAACCCATCGAATGGGCGCAGTTTCTCGCCCAGACCCGTCTCGATGACGACCGCCTTACCGTGATCACCTCATCCCTGTCATGGGACGATGCCACCGAAATCGCCATTCTCGCCTTGCAGGAACAGGTTGATTCCACTCCATCCTTAGTCATTGGAATTCAAAGCGAATTCATCAACTCGGAAGCACCACTTCCGAATTACCTAAAAGACTCTGTCCTTCCACTCAAAATTCCCAAGAGTTTCGATCTCCCCGAGATTGACCATATCCAGCGCCCACCTTCGATTAATTGCAGCTCCTTTGGAATCTCCGAAATCAGAGGGCTGAAATTAGAACCCGCCAGAGAGCTAAAACTCATCCCGATGCTCGCCCGCTGGGGTGACCAGACGCTACCAACCCTGCCTCTTGCCAGTCTTCTCAAATCCTATCGCCTTTCCCCAACCGACCTCATTCTCGAAAAAGAAGGCTACCTCCGCCTTGGCCGGGAAGGGACCATTCTCAAACTGGACCACAAGGGGCGGACCACACTTCCGATGACCGAGAGTCAGCCTCTATCGGCTTCAAAACTTCAAATCTACCCAAAACAAGCCGAAATCTACAAAATCATCTCACCTCAAGATGCCCCAAAAGCCACCCGCAGCCTGAAATCGCAAATCCAGCAAGCCCTCTCCCAAAAACCCAGGCAAAAAATCACCTATCAACGGTGGCCGCTCCCGTTCGAAATCGGCCTGCTCCTGACTTCCGTCCTCCTTCTCCATCTCCGTAAATTTTGGGTCGCCCCCCTCATCCTCGTTGCCTCAATCGGAGGATCCGTCCTCGCGGATCAATGGGTCCTTTTGTCTCCCCTCGCTCTCGTCATCATCGCCTTTCAGTGCTTTTCACGCAGCCGCTCGGGAAAACAGAAAAGCTGAAGATCTTCCTTTCCCCTTCCCCCGCAAGCGCGAAAACGCTAGTTCTCTGCCATGCGCGATGATGTGAAGCAATTGCTCGCCCTCCAGAACACGGATCAAAAAATCCAGGCACTGGAAGCGGAACTTGTTCGAATCCCCCAACTGCAGGAAGCCGCCAAGGATCGCCTCTCCAATGACACCCAGTCCCTTGCCACCGCGAAGTCCAATTATCAGGCCAACGAGATCGAGATCAAAAGTGTCGAACTTGATATCGGCACCCGTAAAAACACCATTGAACGGCTCAAGAATCAACAGTTCGAGACTAAGAAAAACGACGAATACACCAAGCTTGGCGAGGAGGTCGTTCGCTACGAACGCGAGGTTGATGAACTCGAAACACGCGAACTTGAGCTGATGGAAATCGCCGATGACCTTCTCTCAAAAATCGCCGGGGCCGAGGCGAATCTAAGTAAGACCCAGGGTTTCGTGGATGATGAAATCGCCGAACTTCAGGCTCGTCTCGACGACCGCAAGGCTGAACTGGCCGAAACCAAAACCACCCGTGAAGGATTGGTCGCCCAAGTCGATGACGAAGATCTTGTCGACACCTACCACCGGCTTTACAACAAGCGCGAAAGCCAAGCTATCGTTCGCGTGACCAGCGAGCGCAGTTGTACCTCCTGCCACGTTCAAGTCACACCTGCAACCTACGCTCTCGCCCAATCGGGAGCCGCCATCGCCTACTGCGACAACTGCAGCGCGATTTTGTTTCCGTGAAGACATTCTTTGTTCTCATCATCTTGGCAGTCTAAAGCTGCTCTCCCATTTCAGAACAAGAAACGGCGACATTACTTGGCTGAATACGCCCTCACTGCCGAGAACACCCCAGGAGCCCGAACTACGCTGGCTCAATTTCCTAAAACTGGGAAGACCACATCACTCATTAAGGTAATCGATGAGCTGGAAGCTCATACATCAAACTGCCTTCAGGTTGATTATTAGAGAGGCAGCCCGCTTCAAATACTGATCGAGGAAAAGCTCGCCCCGTTTCGAAAGCACAAGCGATCCGCAGGTTTCAATATTTTAAGGACTGACTGTCTCCAGACTACCCGCCTAACTCTCGGTGCCCTGTTGAACGTCACTCCTTATCAAAGATCCCAAGGGCAAGCCTCATCATCATCCAGAGAAGGCTCGTAACCAAACCGGTCACCGCAAACCAATCGCCAAACTGGGCATAGAGCGTAACACCACCTTCCGAAGGAACATAGACCGAAGCCAGCAAATACCCGCGATGAAAATAGCTTCCATTTTCATCTACCAAGTGTCGCATTTCCTTCGTATAAGGATCCACAAGGGAACCCGCTACCGTCACCACGCCGGTTACCCCTCGATTGGCACATCGAATTGTCGGACGACGCAACTCGATGCTCCGGAAGAGGGCGTTCCTGAAATGCTGCACCGATCCCTCGCTCTCTTGAAACCACCCGTCGTTCGTGACATTCACTAAAACCTGCGGACCGCTCCTCACAAATTTTCGTGTCAATCGTGGAACAGTGTCTTCGAAGCAAACCGAAGGGATGACCCCGACCGATTGTCCGCCAATCTCTACCTCAAGAGGCTCGAAATTCGTGCCCCGACTCAGCCCCTTACCGAATTTCACACCTGTCGTCTGAAAATAGAGATCGTGCAAAAACGGCAGATCGGGAATGAACTCTCCCAGAATCACCAGATGATTCTTCTGATAACTATCTCTTCGCCCCATCCTCACGTCAATGATCAGCGAATTGTAAACATCCACATCAGGGTCAGCCACCGTTTCGCCATGAACCTCGTTCATGCCTAGGACAAAAGTGAAATTTCCCAGACCGTGGATATAGTCAAAAACACTCTCAACATTTGGACCACCCGCCAGTGAACCATCTTTTTGCGCATAAAGATAAGCGGGCAGACAGGCTTCCGGCCAGATAACGAGATCAGGCATTTTGATCCCGACGATCTCATCTTCGGAATCCGTCTTTTGAGCGGCCTCCGTAGCCTCGCGAAAAACCTCTTCAATTCCCGCCTCGGTCAATTCTTCAAAGCCAGCAATGATTTCAGACGGCTCCCAAAGAACCTTGTCCGCAAACTGCGGAATATCCTGCTGAACCATTAAAACCCGCCCCTCAATCTTCGGAGTATTGGTCACCGAAGAAAGTCGGATCGTCCCCGAGGTAAATGACAGCATGATCACCAGCAACGCGGTCGCAAAATCCCAGTGAAGCATCTTCACTTCGTTCGCCTGGAACTGTTGGTAGAAACGCCGCACGGTTTGTACCGCCACCGCACTTAAAAAGACCGGTAAGAACGACAGCCCGATCACCCCGACATACTCGGCATTTTGCGCCAAAATAAGATTTTTGGCAAAAGTGACCCCGAGACCATTCCAGCCAAACCCCGTCATGAGCCAACCACGCACCCACTCCAATCCACACCAAAAGCCACCCAGCAACGCTGCATAACCAAGGCTTCGTAGACTTTGCCTGACTCGATCGCGGATCGTCTTGGCGCTTTCATATTTCGCGAGCCACGGATTGGCCGGACCTACCGCGAAGGCTCCAAAAAAACCGAAGTAGAGCGAAAGGTAGGCCGACAAAGCCACCGCCCCCGGCCAGGTCACGGTACCTAGCCATTTGAGATTAATGACCCAGAATCCCATGCCGGCCAGCCAGGCGAGGCCGAAGCCCTTGAGAAGACGTCGCTTGCTCGAAACCTTCCAAAGCAATGGGAAAAGCAGCCACATCCAGCCCCAGACGAGCCACGCCTGATCAAATGGCGTAAAGCTCATCGCAAGGGCAACTCCGCTCAGCACTGCGGCCGGAATTTTCAAAAAGCGTGCCATTACCCCATGCGCTCGTAGGCGCCTTTTTCGAGAGCCACCCAGAGATCATCCAGTGACTTCTGAACTGCGTCCCGATCCTCACCTTTCCCAAAGAGGTAGTATTTGATCTTGGGCTCGGTTCCGGACGGACGAACCGCAAAGCGACGCCCATCCGCTAAATCCACAAAGAGCATGGCAGCCTCCGGGATTTCATCGCCCTCTTGGTCGTAAAATCCACCTTTGGCATAATCTCGCACGGCGATCGCGGCCGAGCCATCGACTTCCGAAGGTGGATTCGAACTATAGGATTCGACCAAGGCGGCAATTTTCCGTGCACCCTCGCCACCCTCCATCACTAGTGATTTCCCCTGCTCGAGGTGAACACCATATTCCGCCCAAACCTGGTCACGAAGACCGGCTATGGTTAACCCCTCGCTCATCGCGTAAGCCGCCAATTCCGCAAACATCACCGCTGAGGCATTTCCGTCCTTATCGCGGACAAAGTCACTTCCGAGATACCCGTAACTTTCTTCTCCACCGAAGACGAAAAACTTGGAAAACTCCAATCGAAGCTTGCGGCTCTCTTCCTCGGTGAGGCTTCGGTAATCGCCCTTTTTATCGGCTGGGATCGCGGCCTCATACTTCTTGAGCTTCTCTCCGATATACTTAAACCCTGTCAAAGTGTCGATCACGCTAATGCCGTATTTATCAGCGACAGAACTCTGCAATTCAGTTGTAACCAGCGTTTTAATCAAAACCGCCCGGCTCCGATTACTCTCCGTGAGCCAGCCCAGCTCGAACATCGTCTTGATACGATACCATCCAAGCAAGGAGCCGATCTGATTCCCTGTTAACAACTCCATTTTACCTTCGCCGTTCCGCACCGCAACGCCCATTCGGTCACAATCGGGATCAGTCGCGATGACGGCGTCCGCGCCCACTTCTTCGGCGAGAGCAATTCCCTTCGCAAGCGCCGGAGCATTCTCGGGATTTGGAGAATCGACGGTGGGGAATCGCCCGTCTCCCCCATCTTGTTCGGGCACGGTGACGACCTCGAAACCGAGCTCTCGAAGCATCGGGACGATAATAATACCACCTGTTCCATGGAGGTTGGTGTAGACAACTTTTGTTTTACTACCTTCAAGCAAGTCCGGGCGCAGGAGAACGGTTTTCAACTTATCCATGTATGTCCGGTCCATCTCCGCTCCCAAAATGGTCAATTCACCCTGCTCCTCCTTGGGAAGGGCCTCATAATTTTCACTTTTCAGCCTATTAACCTCACTGATGACACCGGTCGCATGGGGCTCAACCAACTGCCCTCCATCATCAATGTAGGCTTTAAAGCCGTTGTCGTGCGACGGGTTGTGGCTCGCAGTGAGACAGACTCCTGAATCCGCGCGCAGGTGACGAATCGCGAAGGAAATTTCGGGCGTGGCCCGCTCCGCCTCGAAAAGATAGGCATCACATCCCAAATCTGTGGCCACCATCGCGCAGATCTCGGCAAAATCGCGTGAAAAATGCCGGGTATCATGACCGATCACGAGGGAGGGGCGACCTTCACCGGAGAAGCTCTTTTTCACATAGGTCACCAAGCCGATCATCGCACGCTTGAGGTTGAATACATTCATTGTCGCTGTTCCAACACAAGGATGCTCAGGCCGGTCCAGCGGCCCACCCACTCCCTGTTCAGCTTTCGTAACAATCTTGCCAACTGTCCGTCCCCTAAGACCACCGGTCCCGAAAGCCATGGTTTTGAAAAAACGATCGTCAATTTCCTGCCACTCTCCAGCTTCGAGCAATTCCGTAATGGCCGCGGCACCCACCGGGGAATTGCTGCCCTGAAGGTAAAGATCTAAATTGCCTCCAGTCTCCGCAGAGACATCGCCCCGCTGCACAGCATCATCGAGAAGGGATTTCCATTCGCTCATTTCGCTTGTAATGGTAGAACGGCGGCGCGCAATGTCCAACCCTCGCCTTCATGAAATCATCTCACGCGCCCTCAAAAAGCGTGAAAACCTCCAGGACGGCCGAACCGATCTAATTCGCTTGATTGACGGGGAGGGCGATGACCTCCGGGACATTATTCTCGAAAGCTATGGCGATGGCTGGCTCATTTCCACCTCTGGGCCCGGACTGAACCCGGAATTGCGCAACGAGATCGCCAATTACGGCAAACCACTCTACTGGAAACGACTGGATCAGCATCAAAAGGAATCGCCGGTTCACCTGAGTGGAGAAAAGCTCCCCGAATTCTTCATCGGTTTGGAGAACGGACTCAAATGCCGGCTCTCCTTCGAGTCCGGCTATTCCCAAGGGATCTTCATTGATCAACGGGACAACCGAGACGCCTTGAGGAAAATGGTCAAACCCGACCAGACCGTCCTGAACACCTTTGCTTACACCGGTTTTTTTTCCATCGCTGCCGCAGCTGCCGGCGCTATCACCTCCACGCTTGACCTTTCCCAGGTCTATCTCGACTGGGCCCGCGAGAACTTCCGCCTCAATGGCATGACCCCCGAAGATCACTACTTCTGCAAAGGTGAGACATTTCACTGGCTCCGTCGTTTCGCAAAGCAAAGCCGTACTTTTGATTACATAATCCTGGATCCCCCGACCTTCTCACGTGATGACAAGGGCAAGGTCTTCCGTGTCGAAAAAGACTACGGTCGCCTCTTCGACCTCGCCGCCGCCTGCCTTGCTCCCGGTGGCAAAATCCTGGCCTGTACCAATTTCCGAGGTATGAGCACCCGTGAATTCATGAGGCAACTCAAAGGAGCCCGCCTTAAGCCAGTAGATATGCCAGAGGACTTCACCGACACTCCCTATCTCAAATCGATCTGGGCCAGCTTTGATTTATCGCCCCTCGCTCCGCGGGAAAATCCATAGAAATGAAAAACAGGTTACTCTTTCCCGTCCTATTGGTGGCCGGCCTTCTTGTTTTCGCATCACCATTCTCATTTGCAGAACGCCCACCAAACATTGTCCTCTTCCTTGTAGACGACATGGGCTGGCAGGACACCTCGGTCCCCTTCGCAGAAGCACCGACGAATTTTAACAAGCGTTACCGCACGCCAAACATGGCGAAACTTGCCGCGCGCGGGATGAAGTTCACCCAGGCCTACGCCTGCTCGGTGTGCTCGCCAACGCGCGTCTCATTGATGACCGGACTAAACGCAGCTAGGCACCGGGTTACCAATTGGACCCTGAAGAAGAACGCATCGAACGACCGAAAACACCCTCGGTTGGCCTTCCCGGGTTGGAATGTCAATGGGCTGAGTCCGGTTGCCGGGATTCCGCGCACCGTGCACGCGCAGACGCTGCCATTCTTTTTACAAAAAGCAGGCTACCGAACGATTCATGTCGGAAAGGCTCACTTTGGAGCGATCGACAAACCGGGCGCAGACCCAAGAGAGCTTGGCTTCGAGGTGAACATCGGGGGGCACGCGGCCGGCGGACCTGGGAGCTACCTGGGAAAGCAGAATTTTTCCGCCGCCTTCCGCAAGGCCTCGAGAGTATGGGATGTTCCGGGCCTCGAAAAATATCATGGGGAAGATATTTTCCTTACCGAGGCACTCACCCTCGAAGCGAATCTCGCCGTCGATGCTGCCGTGGCAGCCGATCAACCATTTTTCCTCTACATGGCGCACTATGCGGTTCATGTCCCCTTCGCGAATGACAAGCGGTTC
>Ga0213866_10002339_pt1 | contig 13453 bp, 11 predicted proteins | sample PICome_11_FD_160079 | JGI IMG/M metagenome (GOLD analysis project Ga0213866, IMG submission 160079) | Coastal seawater microbial communities near Pivers Island, North Carolina, United States - PICO284 | ecosystem: Environmental > Aquatic > Marine > Coastal | place: USA: North Carolina...
AGGGGCTCCATATTCATTGACTTCTAAATTAGCTCCCTTAACATATTGTTTACCATTTCTTTTAATTTGATCTAGTGACTCAGCCCTTGAAAGTACTGTTTTTTCTCCATTACTGTTTATAGTTTGAGTACGAACAAGAATACTTGAGTTTGATTCTAGACCATTATAAATATCCTCAATCGAAAACTCAGGAAGACTGGATTCACTTTTAAACCAAATACCTGTTTTGCTCTCGTGTTGAACTCTTTCAGTAAAAGAAGCTGTAGCAAAGTCTTCAACAGAAACTCTTTTGAAAACTTCTTTACCGTTTTTGGACTCATAAGTTCCGAATTGTAAAATATTACCTCCTTTGGTCTGAACAGCTCCATAATCACCTTGAATGAATGTAGCCCATTCCCATGCCTGAGATCCAACAAAAATAGCTCCTCCAATAATAGTAAAAAACATATACCATATAACCCTATTTTTCTTCATCTCATGACCTGCATCTACTGCCAAAACCATTGTTACAGATGACATAATGAGAATAAATGTCATAAATGCTACATAAATCATTGGAAGTTCCTGTCCATGTAAGAAAGGTACATGGGTAAAGACCTCATCTGCTATAGGCCAATAATCAATATACTTGAATCTAGAAAATCCATAAGCAGCTAAAAACCCAGAAAATGTTAAAGCATCAGATACAATAAAAAACCACATCATCATTTTACCGTAACTTGATTTTAATGGTTGATTACCACCTCCCCATGTTGTCCCTTGTGATTCTGTGCTTAATGCTGTAGAGTTCATAATTAAAAGTTGTTTAGGTGCTGCAAAAATAATCAATTTATTTTGTTAAAGAAATATAAAAACAAAAAGAGATAAACCCATAATAAATCAATAAAATGCCAAAAAGTTGATGCTATATCAAAGCCAAGTTTTGATGCGGGAGTATATTGCTTTTTAAAATGATTCACAATAACAACAGCAAGTGAGATGAGTCCTGCAATTACATGTAAAATATGAGCTACAGCAATGATATATATATAAGACATCGTGATGTTACTTGTTGGTCCGGTAAAATTGTATCCAGATATTATCAACTCGTTAAATCCAAGAAACTGATTATATATAAATGCTAATCCTAGAACAAAAACACCAAGAACTAATGATTGGCTTAACAAATACTTTTCCTTTAGTAATGCCTTTTTTGCAGCAATGAAAACAAGACTACTAAATGTAATTATGATAGTACTAATAAAAAATGCGGTTGGAAGCTCAAAATCATTTAGCCAGTCCTCACGCGAACTGCTAACTATAAATGCACTTGTTAAACCCCCAAAAGACATTATTAATGATACTATTCCAAACCAAAGCATCATTTTTTTGGCACGTTTATTTTTTTGTTGAGAAGAACCTTGTGTTAAATCCATAATTTTAAATAAATTTATCTATTACATAAATCAATTGAATTGAAGTCAAAAACAAAATACTAACCAGCATTAATTTTCTGGCTTCTTTGCTTGACTGATTTTTGAAAAGCCTAAAACCATAGTATAAAAAAATCACCCCTATTATTACAATTAAAACAGCTGCATAATTAGAAATGTTTAGCCTTCCAGTATTGAAAATTGCTGGAGCAATACATATTAAAATAGTCCATGTTATATATGCAATTATTTGAAGAGCGGTGCCTTTATCTTTTTTACCTGTTGGTAGCATTTTAAATCCAGCTTTTTTATAGTCATCGTCTAAAAACCATGCAATGGACCAAAAGTGGGGAAATTGCCAAAAAAACTGTATCATAAATAAAACACCAGGCTCAATTCCAAACTCTCCTGTGCATGCTACCCAACCTAACATAAAAGGAATAGCGCCAGGTATAGCACCTGCAAAAACAGACAAAGGAGTTATTTGCTTTAAAGGCGTATAAACACTAGTATATATAAAAATAGAAACTGCAGCGAACATAGCAGTTCTTTCATTAATTGAGTAAAGTATTGTAAGCCCTGCAAGGGTTAACAAAACCGCAATTATAAAAGAATTTACTATAGAAATCTTCTTCATAGGGATGGGTCTTGATTTAGTCCGTTGCATTAACCCATCGAGTTCTCTTTCGATTATTTGATTAAATACATTAGAAGCACCAACCATACAATAACCTCCTAATGCAAGTAATAAAATTATTGAAATATTAATATCCTCCGCTGCTAGTAAATAGCCAGAAATGCAAGAGAAAACAACACTTAGTGAAAGCCCCATTTTTGTAATAGCCTTGAAATCGTTTAAACGGCTTTTAAAATGTTCAACAAATGCTACTACTTGAGTCATTCTGCAAATATTCTTTTTTTGAATATGCAAAGATAAATCTTAATTGTATTTATATCAATATAAATTCTAAAGAATAAATCTATATGTCGCTTTAATGAGAAAAATGTTTTGCGGTTGATAATCAATAATCCCTGACTGAAGTCCGCCTAACAACCCCTCATCCATTGAAACGCTAGTTCTTAGCCCTTGAGACCAAACTAAGAAAAGTTCAGATCCAGGAACATATTCCCAGCGAACAACTAAATTCGAGTTGAATTGTACTATTGAAAAATCTGGATTGCTCATTGAATAATCCACATTACCATCTAAATCATCATCAAAATAATATGTGTCGCCCTCTAAATTCAATTGATCGGATTGGTATAGGTTAAACCTATCGTTTAATCTTTTTGCAGTTGAATTTGTAACATACTTAAAATCTGTGTATTCTCCTTTTGAAATAAATGGTTGAGCATAATATTGTATTGATAAATTCGGATTGAGGCTGTAATTTAATCTCAATGTAGCCCTAATGGTTTTATTATCAATAGTCCCTAAAATATATCTTTTAGTATCCATAAAATCCTTTTGAGTAACATACTGGGTCTTGTTAGGACGAACTTCAAACTCAGGAGAAAAAGACAAATTGAATGAGTTAAACAATTGATAATTGAAATCGGCTTCAAATTTTAAAAAAGAATAGTTATTCTCCTCTGCTTGAGAATGCATAATTCCAACTCTATAATTAAAATTTTTCCTGTCATCTGAATTGTAATATATGGATTTGAAATTTTCTTTAGAAAACCTCCAGCGCGGACCACCTCTTAATTCAGCATTGCGAAAAATTCTAGGCTTGTGAGTGAACCAAAAATTTAATCTGGAGTTATTCAAAAAATTTAATCTCGTAGATAGCTGATATTGAGTTCGATTGTGATTATTTTCAAAATCAAATGATGTAAACTGGTTTAGATTAACGTTAATGCCTCTAAAAATCGAAAAGGGTTTAGCTGTACTGTATTTTAGATTAAAAAATTGAAATTTTCGGTCTGTTTGTCTTAAAAAACCAATATCATTTAATTCAAGTTCTGGAGATGACCATTTAAATCCCATATCATAATTCCAGTTTTGACCTCCATTTTTCCCAATTTCAATAAGCCCGCCTGTTCCGGTCATTGAAGTACGGTTAGGATCAACATCTACATGAGTTGCATCAACTCTATTAAATAAATGTGTTAAATTTTCTTGGGTAGCAAGAATTGATTCTGGACTTCCTTTTATATGGCTAGCAATGAAATTAGTTTGTAAATAATAAGTCCTATCCTTCCATTGATGTCTAAAATCTATTCCTCCTGTGTAAGCCTCCTTCCTAAGAATAGTAGTTTTATTGTTTATTGATCTGTTTGTAGATGTAAAAATTCCACCTAAAAAGGTGTTCCTATTATTCATGTCTTTTTGTACTCTGCCTACAAAATAATTTGTGAATGGTTCTACAATTTCTTCTGAGACACTTCCGTTTAAATTTACTTCAGCGAATTCTTCTGAGGTAACACTCTCCAAAAGTCCTATTGACCAACCATTTTTTGTTTTACCACTAAATTTCGCAGCACCTAAAATTGTTGTGTTTTGAGGTCGGTTTATATAAGCTTCATCAGAAAAATCTGGATAAACTTGTGGTGCTCGCCCGATTCTTCTTGAGAAAAATAAATTATCTCTATTACCTGAGTATTTGTAGTCAAAAATGTTTTTATTTTCTACAAAAAAAGGTCTCTGTTCTCTATTAAAAATCTCAAATCCATCTAAAGCTATAGCAGCAGGGTCTGCTTCAACTTGACCAAAATCGGGGTTAACTGTGACATCTAGGGTTAAATCATTTGTAATTCCAATCTTAGCATCTAGTCCAGCGTTTATTGTATGATTCTTACCTTTGTCTCTGTATGGATTTCCAGCTTCTGCTCTGTAAGTTTCGAGTTGGTTCACCAAAAAAGGTTGAATTTCAATTTGCTTTTGTGGCTTTATATTTTTCAGTCCTACTAACTCGCCTGCTTCACTAACCCATCCTGCTGAGCCTACAGGTATTCTATTCCAAGCTGAAAGTTCATTTTCTTTAAATAAATTCCTCGCAACATTCAATCCCCAGACTTGTTTTTTTGAATTACCAAACCTTAATTGACTTAAGGGGATTTTCATCTCTGCTGACCATCCGCTTTTAAGAATTTTAGATTTCGCAACCCATATAGGGTTCCAGCTATCATCAATATTTTCTCCATTATTAGTTATGATTTCATCGCCCCTAACACCAGCTGAAGTCACTGTAAACAAAAACGCAGTTCTTAAATCATGGTAACTATCAATCAAAACATTTACTCTATCGCCCTCAAAACTATCTCGCCTCGAAAGGCGACTTGTTATTGAGTTTGGTTCTGAGTCCAATGCTAAAATTGAAACATACAAATACTTTTGATCATATAATATTTTGAATTTTGTAAACTCGGTTGGAGGGGTGTTTTCATCAGGATATACTTCTGTAAAATTATCTCCCCACAAAACCTTATCCCAAACCAATTCATTAATATCTCCATCGATATTTATAATGTCCTTGTCATTAATTTCAGCAGTAATATATTGTCTTGGATATTTAATCTGCGAACTTAGCTTTACAGAAAATAAAACTAAAATTAAAAATGTAATGTTATTTATGGATAAATTCATTTTGTAATGAAACTGAAAATTCAATTATCGGCAAAAATACAAGGCTTTTGAAATTATTCAATTGTTATTTAGAAAAGTTTAACTCACGCTTTTGTTGCTTTTATAGATAATTATTAAACTATTCCATTAAAAAAATTAGCCCTTTTAGATTTTGTTAATAACAATTTATAATTGTAAGTTTGCAAACTCTTTTTTAAAAGAGGAATATTAATTAAGAAAAAACATTGACGTGGACACCTTAAGTTATAAAACAATTTCAGCAAATAAATCAACTGCTATCAAAAACTGGGTATTGGTTGACGCAGAGGGTCAAACATTAGGGCGATTAGCCTCAAGAGTTGCTATTCTGTTAAGAGGAAAAAATAAGCCTAATTTCACACCTCATGTAGATTGTGGAGATAATGTTATTGTTATAAATGCAGAGAAAATTAAGCTTTCTGGAAATAAATGGAGCGACAAATCATATATTAGACACACAGGCTATCCTGGAGGTCAACGTTCTCTTTCTGCTACAGAGCTTTATGCAAAAGATCCCGCTAGGTTAGTAGAAAAGTCTGTCAAGGGAATGCTTCCAAAAAATAAGCTTGGGTCTGCTTTATTCAGAAATTTAAGTGTTTTTGTCGGTGCTTCACATTCTCATGAAGCTCAAAAACCTCAAACTATTAATTTAAACGATATCAATTAATGGAAGTTATACACAAAATTGGACGTAGAAAAACAGCAGTTGCTCGTGTTTATGTTTCCAAAGGAAAAGGAAACATTACAGTTAATGATAAAGATTTCAAGTCGTATTTTACTACAGCAACGCTGCAGTATAAAGTAAACCAGCCCTTAGCTTTAACTAATAATGAAGGAAACTTTGATGTTAAAATCAATGTCTATGGCGGTGGAGTAACAGGACAAGCTGAAGCTGTTCGCTTAGCACTCTCAAGAGCAATGTGTGAATTAGACGAAGAAAACAGAAGTATTTTAAAACCAGAAGGATTATTGACTCGTGACCCAAGAATGGTAGAGCGTAAGAAATTTGGACAAAAGAAAGCGCGTAAGAAATTTCAATTTTCTAAGCGTTAATATATATTTTATAAACCAGTTATTGTTGTCCATGACAATTAAAATGTCAGGATTTAGTTTAGCATCTAAATGATTAAGGCCTTTTAAAGCCACTTACTCATTGCTAATTCAACAGAACGTAAACTAACACAAAATGGCAAAAGTAGAAGTAAAAGAATTACTTGACAATGGTGTTCACTTTGGACACCTTACTAGAAAATGGGATCCTAACATGGCCCCATTCATTTACATGGAGCGTAATGGCATCCATATCATAAACCTTTACAAAACAGCTGCGAAATTAGAAGAAGCCTCTAAAGCGCTTTCAAAAATAGCTGCTTCAGGACGAAAAATTTTATTTGTAGCTACCAAAAAACAAGCTAAAGATATTGTAGCTGAAAAAGCAGCTAAAGCTAATATGCCTTACATCACTGAACGCTGGCCAGGGGGTATGCTCACTAATTTTGTTACTATCAGAAAAGCTGTTAAAAAAATGGCGGCAATTGATAGGATGAAAAAAGATGGAACTTTTAATACTCTTTCAAAAAAGGAACGCCTTCAAGTAGACCGACTAAGAGCAAAGCTTGAAAAGAACTTAGGTTCAATTTCTGATATGACTCGACTACCAGGTGCTCTTTTTGTAGTAGACATCAAACGTGAACACATAGCAATTAAAGAAGCTCAAAAACTAAACATTCCAATTTTTGCTATGGTTGATACTAACTCTGATCCGAGACAAGTAGACTATGTTATTCCTGCCAATGATGATGCTTCAAAGTCTATTAACAAGATAATGGAGACTGTTTCAAATGCTGTGATTGAAGGTTTAGCAACAAGAAAAGCAGAAAAAGAAGGTGCTTCCAACTCTGAAGGTGCTGAAAAAACTGAAGAGGCTACTAAATCTGAAACACCTGCAATAAAGGAAGAAGAATAATTAAAAAATATTAAAGTTAACAGGTTTATTTATAAACCTCAAACTAAAAAAATAAATTATGATTAAAGTTACCGCTGCTGAAGTTAATAAATTGAGAAAAGCCACTGGAGCTGGAATGATGGATTGCAAAAATGCTCTTGTTGAAGCTGAAGGAGATTTTGACAAAGCAATAGATGTATTAAGAAAAAAAGGACAAAAAGTTGCCGCTAAAAGAGCTGATAGAGATTCTTCTGAAGGAGCTGCTGTTGCAAAAGTCAACTCTAGTAACACAATGGGAGTAGCTATTGTTCTGGGTTGTGAAACTGATTTTGTTGGAAAAAATGAAAACTTTTTAGCCCTTGCAAATAAACTTGCTGAAATTGCTCTTAATTCAGATTCTAAAGATTCATTCCTACAAGCTGACTTTGAAGGTATGTCTGTCTCCGAAAAACTAATTGAGCAAACAGGAGTTATTGGTGAAAAGTTAGATATAAAGTCATTTGAAAAAATAGAAGCACCATATGTTGGGGCTTATGTACACATAAACAAAATAGCAGCCTTAGTTGGACTTTCATCAGTTGTTGACAATGCAGCAACTTTATCAAAAGACCTCGCAATGCAAGTTGCTTCCATGGGAGCAACAACATTGTCTTACAAAGATTTTGATCCAACGTATGTCGCGTCAGAAACTGAAGCCCGAATAGCAGTTATCGAAAAAGATAATATTGAACTTGGTAGACTTGGTAAAGCTTTAAAAAATGTACCAAAGTATATTTCTATGTCCCAGTTAACCCCAGAAGTTTTAGAACAAGCTGAGTCTGACGCAAAAGAGCAGTTGAAATCAGAAGGTAAACCAGAGCAAATTTGGGATAAAATTTTACCTGGAAAAATGGATCGATTTATTTCAGATAATACAACTTTAGACAAAGAACAATGTTTATTAGACCAAGACTTTATTAAAGACGATAAAAGTACGGTAGCTAAGTATGTATCTACTTATGGAGAAGTTGAAGTTTCAGGTTTTAAGAGGGTGTCTCTGGGCTAAAAGACAATTATATTTATATTATTAAAAAAAACCTCGTGTAATGTACACGAGGTTTTTATTTAAATTAAATTTTGATTTATTGTTTATATTTGTGTGACCTTAAGAAAAATTATGATTTATAAAAGAATATTATTGAAGCTTTCTGGAGAGGCTTTAATGGGTGGGCGACAATATGGAATTGACCCTGAGCGTCTTTCAGAGTATGCTAAAGATATTAAAGAAGCTATCGGACAGGGTATTCAAATTGCAATCGTAATTGGTGGCGGTAATATTTTTAGAGGCGTTTCTGGTGCTAGTAATGGCATGGATCGTGTACAAGGAGATCATATGGGAATGTTAGCAACTGTAATAAACGGGCTTGCGCTTCAAAGTGCATTAGAAAATGAAGGAGTTGCTACTAGATTACAATCTGCGATAAAAATTAATGAAGTCGCTGAGCCATTTATTCGAAGAAGAGCCATACGGCACTTAGAAAAAGGCAGAGTTGTTATTTTTGGAGGAGGTACTGGAAATCCATATTTCACTACTGATTCAGCAGCAGTATTAAGAGCTATAGAAATTGAAGCTGATGTTATACTGAAAGGAACTCGTGTTGATGGAATATATTCTGCTGATCCTGAAAAAGATTCATCTGCAAGTAAATATAGTAGTATAAGTTTTGAAGATGTCTTGAAAAAAGGCTTAAAAGTAATGGATACCACAGCGTTCACTCTAAGTCAAGAAAATGAACTCCCGATAATAGTCTTTGACATGAATAAAAAAGGCAACTTGAATAAAATTATTGTTGGAGAACAAATTGGAACAACTGTTAGTTAAAAATTAAATATTATGAACGAAGAAATTGAATTTATTCTCGACAGTTCTAAAGAATCAATGGAAAAGGCACTTGAACATTTAAAAAAACAGTTTGTTAATATCCGTGCTGGTAAAGCAAGTCCTTCAATGCTTGGAAGTGTGACTGTTGATTATTATGGAACACAAACACCACTTTCACAAGTTGCTAATGTTAATACACCAGATGGAAGAACAATTACTGTTCAGCCATGGGAAAAAAGTATGCTACAAGAAATCGAGCATGCAATTATGGTCGCTAATCTTGGATTTAATCCAATGAATAATGGCGAGAGTATCATCATTAATGTTCCTGCTCTAACAGAAGAACGCAGAAAAGAACTAGCTAAGCAAGCTAAATCTGAAGCAGAAGATGCAAAAATTTCTATTAGAAGTTCCAGAAAAGAAGCTAATAACGAAGTGAAAAAGCTGAATGATATTTCTGAAGATTTGAAAAAAAATACTGAGACTGATATACAAGAAATGACAGATATGTTCATAAAAAAAGCGGACGAAATTTTCAATTCCAAGGAAAAAGAAATACTAACAGTTTAAGAAATTACTTTTTTTGTAATTTTTATTTAACTTTTTTTTAATGCTTTCTAACAGATAAATGTATCTGTAAATCCATTAGTTTTATATACCTTTGGCAACTTTAAATCTGGTATGTTTAAACTTTTTTCAACTGGCTTTTGGGACGCTACAGCAAGACTAATTCTGAGAAATAGAATTGCTATTTTAACCTTTATTGGACTATGTACTGCCCTAATGGCATCGCAATGGGGGAAAATGAAGTTTACATACACAGAGGCAAATTTGCTTCCTGACGATCACCCTGTTAATTTACATTACGAACAGTTTCTAAACATATTTGGCGAAGAAGGTAACTTAATCGTAATTGGTGTTAAAGACAATTCATTATTCTCTGTTAAAAATATGAATTCATGGATTGATTTATCTAAGTCATTTGAAGATAATGAGAATGTAGATAATGTTATAACAATCCAAGATTTAAAAAAATTAAAAAAAGACACCCAAAATAAAAGATTTGAGTTCGAACCTTTACTCAAAGACTCAATTGAGTCAAATCACGAACTGATCAAACTAAAAAAATCTCTAACAACTGATTATCCTGTTTATGATAACATTTTATTCAATTCAGAAAGCGAATCAATTAGAACAGGAATTTTCCTTAAAAAATCCATAGTTAATACGTCATCAAGAAAGTCTTTTATTTATAAAGATTTAATTCCAAAAATTGAAGAGTTTGAAAAAGCATCAAAAATTAATGTTCATATTTCTGGAATGCCTTATGTACGAACTCTAAATTCACAGAACATAATTGATGAAATTGAAATATTTATAATCGCTGCTATTTTAATCACCTCATTAATTTTCTTTTTCTTTTTTAGATCATACAGGGCCACATTCATATCAATGCTTGTTGTAATAATTGGAGTTATGTGGACTTTCGGAATTCTTGGCTTTCTTGAATATGAAATAACAGTTTTAACTGCTTTAATTCCCCCTTTAATTATAGTAATTGGCATCCCTAATTGTATTTTCCTTATCAATAAATATCAACATGAGGTAAATAAACACGGTAATAAAGCTAAATCTCTTCAGCGAGTTATTACAAAAGTTGGTAATGCTACGCTAATGACTAATACAACTACAGCGTCTGGATTTGCAACATTTATAATCACTCAAAGCAAACTATTAACTGAGTTTGGAACTGTTGCGTCAATGAGCATTATGGCTATATTCATATTATGCTTGCTCATAATTCCAATTATATATAGCTATATGCCAATCCCAAGTGATAAACACTTAGAGCACTTAAATAAAAAATGGATAAATAAGCTAGGAGACTGGATCGAATCAACAGTAAAAGCTAGAAATATTGTAATATACATAGCTTCTGTTTGCCTTCTTGTGCTAAGTATTATTGGGATGTATCAAATTAAAACTTCAGGAAGTTTATTAGAAGATATGCCAAAAAATGCTGGTTTCTATAAAGATATAGAGTTTTATGAAAAAGAATTTAACGGAATAATGCCATTAGAGATTTTAATAAACACCAAACGGCCTAAAGGAGTTTTAAAACGTTCCACTTTAAAAAAAATGAATGCTCTTGAAGACCTAATAATTGAAATTCCAGAGCTGTCAAAGCCTATTTCTGTTGTGAACTTAGTGAAGTATACTAAACAGGCCTTCTATAACGGCAATCCAAAATACTACCAGTTGCCAACCGCTCAAGAGAACGGCTTTATTATGTCCTATGCAAAAAACACTTCTAACAACTTATCTCTGTTAAAAAACTATGTAGATACAACTGGTCAATATGCAAGAATAACAACTTTTATTAAAAATTCGGGTATTGATGAAATGGATCGAATTGAAGAAGCGCTAAATAATGAAATTAAAAAACAATTTGATGATAGATATGAAGTTTCAATAACAGGAAAAGCATATCTTTTTCAAAAGGGAACTAATTTTTTGATTAAAAACTTAATTTTATCCTTAACCCTGGCAATTGTTCTTATTTCGCTTTTTATGGCTTACATGTTTCGATCTTTCAGAATGATTGTTATTTCTTTAGTACCCAACTTACTTCCTCTATTAATTACTGCTGGAGTTATGGGTTTCCTTGGAGTTTCTATAAAGCCTTCAACAATATTGGTTTTCAGTATAGCATTCGGTATTTCAGTTGATGATACAATACATTTTTTAGCTAAATACAGGCAAGAACTTATTTCTAGTCGCTGGAGTATTAAAAAATCAGTTTTTGCGGCGCTAAGAGAAACTGGGGTTAGTATGTTCTATACTTCAATTGTCCTTTTCTTTGGTTTTTCAGTCTTTATTACATCCAACTTTGGTGGCACAGTAGCCTTGGGGGCTTTAATTTCAGGCACTCTTTTACTGGCAATGATGGCCAACTTAATACTACTACCAACTTTACTTCTATCGCTTGAAAGAAGTATTGCTAACAAAAAGGTTCTTAAAGAACCAAGCTTAAAAATTATTCCTGAAGAAATCAAATCTTTAGAAGAAAACTAAAGAATACATCTAAAATTTTATATTTGTAATTAATTTAAAAAGAGATGATCAAAACTACTGTTGCAGAACTATTTGAAAAAAACACAACCTTGATTGAGGTTGAAGTAAAGGGCTGGGTAAAATCATTTAGAGCTAATAGATTCATAGCTCTTAATGATGGCTCAACTATTAAAAATATGCAATGCGTTGTTGATTTTGAAAATTTAGCTGAAGATCTTCTAAATAAAATTACAGTTGGTGCTTCCTTAAAAGTACAAGGGGATTTAGTCGAAAGTCAGGGCAAAGGTCAAGACCTTGAAATTCAAGTTTCTAATATTGAAGTTTTAGGACAGGCCAACCCTGAATTGGTATCAAAAACTATATTACAACCCAAAAAACATTCATTAGAATTTCTTAGAGAACAAGCTCATCTGCGCCCACGCACAAACACTTTTGGTGCAGTAATGAGATTACGCTCATCATTATCATTTGCTATACATAGATATTTTCATACAAACGGCTTTAACTATATGCATAGTCCAATTATTACTGGAAGTGATGCTGAGGGGGCTGGGGAAATGTTTAGAGTTACTACATTAGATCCAAAAAATCCACCACTTACTAAAGATGGTAAGGTGGATTATTCAAAAGATTTCTTTGGAAAAGAAACTAATTTAACTGTTTCAGGTCAATTAGAGGCTGAAACCTATGCAATGGCCTTAGGTAAAGTTTATACTTTTGGTCCTACTTTCAGAGCAGAAAATTCAAATACATCAAGACACTTAGCTGAATTCTGGATGATTGAACCTGAAGTAGCTTTTATGGACCTAGAAGGCAATATGGATTTAGCAGAAGATTTTCTAAAGTCAGTTATTGAATACATTCTTCAAAATAATATTGAAGATTTAGAATTCTTGGATAATCGCTTGTCCAATGAGGAGAAATCTAAACCTCAAAATGAAAGAAGCCCAATGGGATTAATTGAAAAACTAAAATTTATCATTGAAAATAACTTTAAACGTGTAAGTTATAGTGAAGCTATAGATATTTTAAGAAACTCTAAGCCAAATAAAAAGAAAAAATTTAAATATTTAATCAGCGATTGGGGGGCTGACCTTCAAAGCGAACACGAGAGATTTTTAGTTGAAAAGCATTTTAAATGTCCTGTAATTTTATTCGATTATCCTGCAAATATTAAAGCTTTTTATATGCGTTTGAACGAAGACGGCACTACAGTCAGAGCCATGGATATTTTATTCCCAGGAATTGGAGAAATTGTTGGAGGGTCTCAGCGTGAGGAACGCCTTGAGATTTTAAAAGAAAAAATGGCCTCTCTTAACATCCCAGAAGAAGAATTATGGTGGTATCTTGACTTAAGAAAATATGGTACTGCTATACATTCAGGATTTGGTTTGGGTTTTGAGCGCCTTGTAATGTTTGCAACTGGGATGAGTAATATTAGAGATGTAATACCATATCCACGAACTCCTCAAAATGCTGAATTTTAAATATTCTCAAACAATTAAACAAAATTACATCTTGAGTTTTTATTTTGTTTTTTTTTTAAATTTATA
>Ga0213866_10002341_pt1 | contig 13444 bp, 9 predicted proteins | sample PICome_11_FD_160079 | JGI IMG/M metagenome (GOLD analysis project Ga0213866, IMG submission 160079) | Coastal seawater microbial communities near Pivers Island, North Carolina, United States - PICO284 | ecosystem: Environmental > Aquatic > Marine > Coastal | place: USA: North Carolina...
GAAAGGATACAAACTCATTTGCACCATTTCAGATAAGCAATCCAAAGAAAAAATGGATATTCTAAAAGCTATGGGTGCAGAGGTTTATATCTGCCCAACTAATGTAGCTCCAGAACACCCCGAATCATACTACTCTGTTGCTAAACGTCTTAATGAAGAAATTCCAAACTCATTTTATCCCAATCAATACGATAATCTATCCAATAGATTAGCGCATTACGAATCTACTGGCCCTGAGATATGGGAACAAACAGATGGCAAAATCACCCATTTTATTGTTGGTGTTGGAACTGGTGGAACTATTTCAGGTATTGCAAAATTCCTCAAAGAAAAAAATTCGAATATCAAAATTTGGGGGGTCGATTCTTACGGTTCTGTTTACAAAAAATATCACGAAACGGGTGTATTTGATGAAAATGAGATTTATTCTTACATCACTGAAGGTATTGGAGAAGATATTTTGCCTGACAATGTAGACTTTAATTTAATTGACCATTTTGAAAAAGTGACTGATAAAGATGGTGCTATATATGCCCGTCGTTTAGCTAAAGAAGAAGGTATTTTTGCTGGCTACTCATGTGGTAGTGCTATTGCTGGACTCAATCAGCTAAAGAGTCAACTCAATAAAGATGATGTTGTGGTCGTTCTATTACATGACCATGGAAGCAGATATGTTGGCAAAATATTTAACGATGATTGGATGAGAGAACAAAAGTTCATAGAATAGTTAATAAACTATTTTAAATCATAAATAAGTCCATCTTTAAATGTTTATATTTACACTTACTTAATTTAAGACGAACAAAAATACAATAATGAAGACTGCAAAATTCGACAAAAACCATTCTAAAGAATTCATCACTGAACTTAGAAAATCGGTTGATGAATATTTCAAAAAAAATAATAAAACAAGATTTGGTAACACTAATATGGTATTCAAGAGCATCTTTATGCTATCATTATACTATATCCCTTATGGTGTGGCTGTTTCTGGTGATGTAACAAATAATTGGATTTATTGGTTGCTTTGGGTATGTATGGGTGTTGGTATGGCAGGAATAGGACTATCTATTATGCACGATGCTAATCACGGTTCATATTCAAAAAATAAAGTTGTGAATAGACTTTTTGGCATTACATTAAATCTAATGGGCGGAAGTGCTAAAAACTGGCGCATTCAACACAACAGATTGCATCATACGTTTACCAATGTTCACGAAATGGATCCCGATGTAAGCCCAATGGGATTACTTCGTTTTTCTCCTGATGCCCCCTTAAAAAAGATTCATAAACTACAACATATTTATGCTTGGTTCTTCTATGGGCTAATGACATTTTCGTGGGCTACAAACAAGGAGTTTAAACAACTAAATGATTTTAAAAAGGATGGTTTTATAAGCAAAAAAGAATACACACCATTGATGCTCGAAATGGTAGCTTGGAAAATTATTTATTACGCTTATATGTTTGTTATCCCTTACTTTGTTGTTGGTGGTATTTCATTTGGCTTTTGGTTGTTATGTTTCTTCAGTCTTCACTTTGTAGCAGGCTTTATTTTAGCTACCATTTTTCAAACGGCTCATATTATGCCAGAGTGCGATTATCCAGTAGCCAATGAAGAAGGAACCATTGAAAACAATTGGGCAATACACCAATTACAAACTACTTCTAATTACGCTCCTACAAGTCGATTTTTCTCTTGGTTTGTTGGAGGATTAAATTTTCAAGTTGAGCACCATTTATTTCCTAATATATGTCACGTTCACTACAAGAATATTTCTCATATCGTGAAAGAAAAAGCTGAAATGCATGGATTACCCTATTATAGTCAGAAAAGCTATATACAGGCAATTATAGAACACACTAAAATGCTTAAATCTTTAGGGCAAGCTTAAAATTTTAAAAAGAATAGGACAAAAAAAACCACTCATTGAGTGGTTTTTTTATTGTTTAAGCCTCAGCTGTTGGCCCACTAAAACTTAGTGGAATGTTGCTTTGAGAATCAACATTCTTGATTGGACCGTGTTGAGCTTCAAATTTAGATACGTTGTCATTAAGAGCTTTTAAAAGTCGCTTGGCGTGTTGTGGTGTCAAAACAATTCTTGATTTAACTTTTGCCTTTGGCACACCAGGCATAACCTTAATAAAATCGACAACAAACTCTGAGGGTGAATGGTTAATTATAGCCAAATTGCTATATATACCTTCAGCTACCTCTTCAGTGAGCTCAATATTAAGTCCTTTTTTATCTTCAGCCATAATAAATGTATTTATACTTCCTCAGAAGGTACTTCTTCCTCCTTGGCAGCCATTAACTGATCAAACTCTTCTTGAGAACCAACTACAAGATCATCCCAAACACGAAGACCTGTACCTGCTGGAATTTTATGTCCAACAATAACATTCTCTTTCAATCCTTCTAATCCATCTCGCTTACCGTTAATAGCAGCAGCGTTAAGAACTTTGGTAGTTTCTTGGAAGGAAGCAGCAGATACCCAACTGTTAGTTTGTAGTGCAGCTCTAGTAATACCTTGAATACGTTGCTCACTCGTAGCAGGAACTGCTTCACGAGCTTCAACTGTTTTCAAATCTTTTCTTCTCAATCTAGAATTTTCTTCTCTTAACTTTCTTGCAGATACAATTTGACCTGCTTTAAGCACTTGAGAATCACCAGTTTCTTCAACCACTTTCATGCCAAAGATTCTGTCATTCTCTTCCATAAATTCTAACTTGGTAATGATTTGACCATCTAAGAATTTAGTGTCACCTGCATCAACAACGTTCATCTTACGCATCATTTGTCTAACGATAACTTCGAAGTGCTTATCATTAATCTTCATTCCCTGAAGTCTATATACTTCTTGAATTTCGTTTACGATGTATTCTTGAACAGCAGTAGGACCTTTAATTCTCAAAATATCAGATGGTGTAATAGCACCATCACATAAAGGCATACCCGACTTTACAAAGTCATTTTCCTGAACTAAAATATGTTTAGATAAAGGAATCAAGTATTTAGAAACCTCACCAGTTTTAGACGTAATGATTACTTCTTTGTTACCACGCTTAATTTTTGGACCAAAAGTAACGATACCATCAATTTCAGTCACAACAGCTGGATTAGATGGATTACGTGCTTCGAATAACTCTGTCACACGTGGAAGACCACCAGTAATATCACCTAAAGAAGATGCAAGCCTTGGAATCTTGGCAATGATTTGTCCAGATTTAATTGCTTGTCCATCATCAACAGATAAGTGAGCTTTCACAGGAATACTATATGACCTTGTTTGCTCTCCTTTCTTGTTAACAACATTGATGGTAGGATTAAGTGTTTTATCCTTACGCTCAATCATTACTTTTTCTTCAAAACCAGTCTGCTCATCAGATTCTACTCGGTACGATAATCCTTCCTGAATATCTTGGAAAGCAATCTTTCCATCAAATTCTGAAATAATTACAGCATTATATGGATCCCAATCACAAATCTTAGTTCCTTTCTTCACTTTCTTACCTGCTTCTATATATAAGGTAGAACCGTAAGGAATATTATTTGTTGAAAGAACTATTCCTAGTTTTTCATCGATTATTCTAATCTCAGAAGTACGGCTAATTACCATTTTGATTTTTTCACCATCTTCATTAACTGAATCGATAAGTTTCAAGTCATCGATTTCAACTTTACCATCGAATTTAGCTACTACACTAGACTCCGATGCAATTTTTGATGCTGTACCACCAAAGTGGAATGTTCTTAATGTTAACTGTGTACCTGGCTCACCAATAGACTGAGCAGCAACTACACCAACCGTATCACCTGGTACAGCCATACTTGCTGTGGATAGGTTTCTTCCGTAACATTTCGCACATATTCCTTTTTTGGCCTCACAAGTAAGTACTGAACGTACTTCAACAGATTCGATTTTAGCCTCTTCAATTGCTTTAGCCATATTATCAGTAATCATCTCACCATTAGCAACGATTATATTACCGTCAGAATCATAAACATCGTGTAAAGAAACACGACCTGAAATTCTATCTTTTAATGGTTCAACGATTTCATCATTTTTCTTGTATGCAGAAATTTCAAGACCTCTTAGAGTACCACAATCTTCTATCTTGACAACAACGTCTTGAGATGAGTCAACAAGTCTTCTTGTTAAATAACCTGCATCGGCAGTTTTAAGTGCTGTATCGGCAAGACCTTTACGAGCACCGTGAGTAGAAATGAAGTACTCAAGAATAGATAAACCTTCTTTAAAGTTGGCAATAATTGGGTTTTCAATAATAGCAGCACCACTCTTATCACCTGATTTTTGTGGTTTTGCCATTAGACCTCTCATACCACCTAACTGCTTAATTTGTTCTTTAGAACCCCTTGCACCTGAGTCAAGCATCATGTATACAGAATTGAATCCTTCTTTGTCTGAGCTCAATTGCTTCATTACTTTTTCAGTAAGGTGTGCATTAGTATTAGACCAAATATCAATAACTTGGTTGTATCTTTCGTTATTGGTAATGAATCCCATGTTGTAGTTGGCTGTTACTTCATCAACCTGATCATAGGCATCAGATACCATAGTATCTTTTTCTTCAGGAATAATAACGTCTCCAAGGTTAAATGATAATCCACCTTTGAATGCGAAATTATAACCAATACCCTTGATATTATCTAGGAATTCTGCTGTTTTAGCAATACCAGAAACATTAAGGACTTCACCAATAATATCTCTTAAGGCTTTCTTAGTAAGTAGTTTGTCAATGAAACCTACTTCTTCAGGAACAAATTCATTAAATAAAACTCTACCAACTGAAGTCTCAATCAATTTAGTTTCTAATTCGCCTTTGTCATTCTTAATCTGCGCTCTTACTTTAATGTAAGCGTGTAAGTCAACTCTACCTTCATTAAAGGCAATTTTAACTTCTTCATCAGAATAAAATGCTAAACCTTCTCCTTTAGCTCCTTTTAATGGCTTAGTCATATAGTAAAGACCTAATACCATATCCTGAGATGGTACAGTAACTGGCGCACCATTAGCTGGATTTAGAATATTGTGAGAAGCTAACATTAAAAGCTGTGCTTCTAATACTGCTGCTTCACCTAACGGTAAGTGAACAGCCATTTGGTCACCGTCAAAATCGGCGTTAAATGCAGTACAAACAAGAGGGTGAAGACGAATAGCTTTTCCTTCTATCATTACTGGTTGGAAAGCCTGAATACCTAAACGGTGTAGAGTTGGGGCACGATTTAGTAGAACTGGATGTCCTTTCATCACGTTCTCTAAAATATCCCATACTACAGGCTCTCTTTTGTCAATAATCTTTTTAGCAGATTTTACTGTTTTAACAATACCTCTATCAATCATTTTACGAATGATAAAAGGCTTGAACAATTCAGCTGCCATATTTTTTGGCAAACCACATTCGTGCATTTTCAATTCAGGACCTACAACAATAACTGAACGTGCTGAATAATCTACACGCTTTCCTAGTAGATTTTGACGGAAACGTCCTTGCTTACCTTTTAAACTATCAGATAATGATTTTAACGCTCTGTTAGATTCTGTTTTAACAGCACTTGATTTTCTAGAGTTATCAAATAATGAATCAACAGATTCTTGAAGCATTCTTTTTTCATTTCTTAGAATTACTTCAGGAGCTTTAATTTCAATTAATCTTTTCAGACGGTTATTTCTAATAATAACTCTTCTGTATAAGTCATTCAAGTCAGATGTAGCAAAACGACCACCATCTAATGGCACTAATGGTCTTAACTCAGGTGGAATAACAGGTATAACCTTAACAATCATCCACTCTGGTTTATTTTCTATTCTTGAATTTGCATCTCTAAATGATTCTATAACTTGTAATCTCTTTAGAGCCTCAGCTTTTCTTTGTTGTGAAGTTTCAGTATTAGCCTTGTGACGTAAATCAAAAGATAATTGATCTAAATCTAGCTTTCTCAAAAGCTCTATCAATGCTTCAGCACCCATTTTAGCAATGAATTTTTTAGGGTCTTCATCGTCTAAATAACGGTTTTCTACTGGAATCTTTTCTAAAACATCTAAGTACTCGTCTTCTGTTAAGAAATCTAAAAATTGTAGAGGTTCTCCTTCTTCATTGGTTGCCGATCCTGGCTGAATGACTACATACCTTTCGTAGTAAATAATCATATCCAACTTCTTACTTGGTAAACCAAGTAAATATCCAATTTTATTAGGGTTAGATTTAGAATACCAAATGTGTGCTACTGGCACAACTAACTGAATATGACCTGTTCGCTCTCTACGTACTTTCTTTTCAGTTACTTCAACACCACAACGATCACATACTATACCTCTGTATCGAATACGCTTGTATTTACCACAATGACATTCAAAATCTTTAGTAGGTCCAAAAATACGCTCACAGAATAAACCGTCTCTTTCAGGTTTGTATGTTCTGTAGTTAATAGTTTCTGGTTTTGTTACCTCTCCACTAGATTTAGAAAGTATATCTTCTGGTGAAGCTAGACTTAACGTAATATTGTTGAAACTAGTGTTTACTTCGTTTTTACCTTTTCTTATTGCCATATCTATTTATTATAGAGTATTAAGATTAAAATATTAGTCTAAAGTCACTTTAAGTCCAAGACCTAACAACTCGTGCATCAATACATTGAATGATTCAGGAATACCTGGTGTTGGCATCGGACTACCTTTTACAATAGCTTCGTAAGCTTTAGCACGTCCAACTACATCATCAGATTTTACTGTTAACATTTCTTGTAGAATGTTTGCAGCACCATAACCTTCGAGTGCCCAGACCTCCATCTCACCAAGTCTTTGACCACCAAACTGAGCTTTACCACCGAGTGGTTGCTGAGTAATTAGTGAGTAAGGACCTATTGAACGAGCATGCATCTTATCGTCAACCATGTGACCAAGTTTCAGCATGTAGATTATTCCTACTGTTGCAGGTTGATCAAAACGCTCACCAGTACCACCGTCATAAAGATAGGTTTGTCCAAATCTTGGTAAACCGGCAGCATCAGTTTCTTTGTTGATGTCATCTATAGAAGCACCATCAAAAACAGGAGTAAAGTATTTTCTATCTAATTTTTGACCAGCCCAACCTAAAACAGTTTCATAAATCTGTCCAAGGTTCATACGAGATGGTACACCTAATGGATTCAATACAATATCTACAGTAGAACCATCTTCTAAGAATGGCATATCTTCATCACGAACTATTTTGGCAACGATACCTTTGTTACCGTGACGACCTGCTAACTTGTCACCTACTTGAACTTTACGTTTTTTAGCAACATAAACTTTTGCTAACTTGAGTACACCAGCAGGAAGTTCATCTCCAACAGTAACCGCAAATTTCTTTCTACGGAAATCACTCAACAACTCACTGTTCTTTAATAAGAAGTTGTTCATCAAAGTTTGAATCTTGAAATTCAATTCTTTATCAACTACCCACTTTGTTTTGTGTGTGTTTACTGTATCATAATCAATTGCTTGAAGAGCTTTAAGCGTATATTTAACTCCTTTAGGAATCAAATCATCACCTAAACTACTTACAATACCTTGTGAAGTCTTACCACTTAGAATGGTAAATAATTTGTTGACTAGTATTGATTTGAGCTCAGCAGCTTTTTGATTGTACTCTTTTTCAAGAATAGCAACAGTTTCCTTGTCCATTGCTCGTGTTCTCTTATCCTTAACAGATTTAGAGAATAACTTCTTGTCAATTACTACACCTTTGAATGAAGGTCTTGCTTTCAAAGAAGCATCTTTTACATCTCCAGCTTTATCACCAAAAATAGCTTTAAGAAGCTTTTCTTCTGGCGTTGGGTCAGATTCTCCTTTAGGCGTAATCTTACCGATGATGATATCACCAGCTTTGATATCTGCTCCAATACGAATCATTCCGTTTTCATCTAAATCCTTAGTTGCTTCTTCAGAAACATTAGGAATGTCTGCCGTCAATTCTTCTGGACCTCTCTTAGTATCTCTTACATTTACTAACATCTCTTCAATGTGAATCGATGTAAATAAATCTTCTCTTACTACACGTTCAGAAAGTACAATTGCATCCTCAAAGTTATAGCCTTTCCAAGGCATGAATGCCACTTTAAGGTTTCTACCAATAGCTAATTCGCCATTTTGAGTTGCGTATCCTTCACATAATACTTGCCCTTTAACAACATTATCACCTTTGACAACAATTGGTTTAAGGTTTATACATGTGTTTTGATTGGTTTTCTTGAATTTAGTAAGGCTATATACTTTTATATCATCATCAAATGAAATTAACTTCTCTTCATCTGACATTTCATATCGAATATGAATTTCATTAGCATCAACATATTCAACAACACCATTGCCTTCAGCATTAACAAGTACTCTTGAGTCACGAGCTACTTGAGGTTCAAGTCCCGTACCAACAATTGGAGCATCTGCTTGTAATAAAGGAACAGCTTGACGCATCATGTTAGAACCCATCAGTGCACGGTTTGCATCATCGTGCTCCAAGAAAGGAATTAAAGAGGCAGCGATAGAGGCAATTTGGTTTGGAGCAACATCCATTAGAGTAATGTTTTGTGGCTCTGTCACTGGATAATCTCCTTCAAATCTTGCTTTTACACGCTCTACTTCAAAATTACCTTTTTCAGTAATTGGAGCATTGGCTTGTGCAATAGTCATGTTGTTTTCTTCCTCAGCAGTAAGATAAATTGGTTGTTCATCAACTTTCACAACACCTTCTTCTACCTTACGATAAGGTGTCTCAATAAATCCAAGATTATTAACTTTTGCATATACACAAAGTGAAGAAATTAGACCAATATTTGGTCCCTCAGGAGTTTCAATTGGACACAATCTACCGTAGTGAGTATAATGAACGTCACGCACCTCAAAACCTGCTCTTTCTCTTGAAAGACCACCAGGCCCTAGTGCAGACATTCTTCTTTTGTGTGTGACCTCAGCTAAAGGATTGGTTTGATCCATAAACTGAGACAACTGATTAGTTCCAAAGAATGAATTTATTACAGAGGATAGAGTTTTAGCATTAATCAAGTCAACTGGTGTAAATACCTCGTTGTCTCTAACGTTCATTCTTTCTCTAATGGTTCTAGCCATTCTTGAAAGACCTAAACTAAATTGATTAGAAAGCTGTTCTCCAACTGTTCTTACCCTTCTGTTACTTAAGTGATCAATATCATCAACGTTAGTTTTTGAGTTAGCTAACTCTACTAAGTTTTTAATGATTGAGATGATATCTTCTTTAGTTAAAATTTGGGTGTTAGAATCAACATCTAATCCCAATTTCTTATTAATTCTAAAACGTCCAACCTCACCTAGGCTATATCGTTGCTCAGAGAAAAATAGTTTATCGATAATACCTCTTGCTGTTTCCTCATCTGGCGGCTCAGCATTACGAAGTTGTCTATAGATATAAATAACCGCTTCTTTTTCAGAGTTAGTAGGGTCTTTTTGAAGCGTGTTGTAAATTATAGCATATTCAGAAGTAGAAACGTCTTCTTTGTGAAGAAGAACAGTTTTCGAACCTGAATCTATAATATCATCAATATGTTCTTTTTCAATGACAGTTTCTCTATCAATGATTACTTCATTTCTTTCGATAGAAACAACCTCACCTGTATCTTCATCTACGAAGTCTTCTATCCAAGTTTTAAGTATTCTAGCGGCTAACTTTCTTCCAACAACTCTTTTCAAAGCAGCTTTACTAACTCTTACCTCGTCAGCAAGGTTGAAAATTTCAAGAATATCTTTATCGTTTTCAAAGCCAATGGAACGTAACAATGTAGTTACAGGTAACTTTTTCTTTCTGTCAATATATGCATACATGACATTGTGTATGTCAGTAGCAAATTCTATCCACGAACCTTTGAAAGGTATTACTCTAGCCGAATATAATTTTGCTCCATTGGCATGGAAGCTGTGACCAAAGAATACCCCTGGTGAACGGTGTAACTGAGAAACTACCACTCTTTCAGCACCGTTTATTACAAATGAACCCTTAGGAGTCACGTAAGGAACCGAACCTAAGAAAACTTCTTGTTCGATGGTTTCAAAATCCTCGTGATCAGGGTCTGTACAGTATAATTTAAGTTTTGCTTTGAGAGGCACTTTGTAAGTTAATCCTCTTTCAATACACTCTTCGATGGAGTATCTTGGCGGGTCGATGTTATAATCAATAAACTCTAATACGAAGTTATTTCTCGAATCAGAGATTGGAAAATGATCATTGAATACCTGCCATAAACCTTCTTCTTTTCTTGTATCAGCAGAAACACCGATTTGGAAAAAGTCTTTGAAAGCACCTATTTGAATATCCAAAAAATCAGGATAGGTAAGTTGATTTTTGATAGATGCAAAATTGATTCTATTGGTAGTTTTATTTGAAGCCAACTTGGTAAATGTTTTTGTTAAAAAATAAATCGTTTGTAAACACAAAAGGGTTTAAGCTTTAAACGCTATGTTTAAAGCCTAAACCATTAAGGATAGTAGTGTAAACTTATTTAAGTTCCACTTCAGCACCTGCACCCTCTAGTTGGGTTTTTAATGCTTCAGCTTCATCTTTAGCTACACCTTCTTTAATTGGAGCTGGTGCACCGTCTACAATATCTTTAGCTTCTTTAAGACCAAGACCTGTCAACTCTTTTACAAGTTTTACAACAGCTAACTTAGATCCTCCAGCGGCTTTTAAGATTACATCGAATTCTGATTTCTCCTCAGCAGCGTCTCCGCCACCTCCAGCAGCAGGTCCAGCAACAGCTACAGCAGCAGCTGCAGGCTCTATTCCGTACTCATCTTTTAAGATATCAGCTAATTCACTTACTTCTTTTACAGTCAAGTTTACTAACTGTTCTGCGAAAGCTTTTAAATCTGCCATGTTTAATTTAGTTTAATTGTTATACATTTTATTTAATGTGGAAGCATTAAAAATTAGTGGTGCGTAATCACTAAGATTTTTATTCTGATCGCTCAGATAATGTTTTTAAAATTCCAGAAAGTTGACCTCCTGCTGATTGCAGCGAAGAAATAACTGTCTTCGGTGGTGACTGAAGTAGTGTAATAATTTCTCCAATCAATTCGTCTTTTGACTTGAGTGAACATAATACCTCAACTTGATCATCACCAAAATAGAAACTCTCTTCGATAAACGCCGACTTTAAAATTGGCTTATCTTCTTTCTTTCTAAATTCTTTTATAATTTTTGCTGGAGCATTAGTAGACTCTGCAAACATAATTGCTGTATTTCCTTTTAGAGAATCATACATTTGAGCGAAGTCAACATCATTTTTCTCCATTGCTTTTCTAAGTAATGTATTTTTAATCACCTGGATTTGAACATTACTTTTGTAGCACAAACGTCTTAAGTCACTGTTACTTGCAGCATTTAAACCAGCAATATCAGTAAGATAAAAGTTTTTATTTTCGACTAGTTGAGCACCTAGCTCATCAATTGCTTTATTTTTTTCTTCTCTTGTCATAACTAATAACTGATTTAGATAGATTTTTCATCAATTCGAACACTTGGACTCATCGTCGAAGACATATATACGCTTTGCATATATGTACCCTTAGATGCCGATGGCTTAAGCTTCAATATTGTTTGTAAAAGTTCATTGGCATTATCGACTAATTTTGAAGGATCAAAAGAGGCTTTACCAATAGCACAATGGATAATACCAAACTTATCTACTTTAAAATCGATTTTACCTTTCTTAACGTCAGAAACTGCTTTACCAACTTCCATAGTTACTGTACCAGTCTTAGGGTTAGGCATTAAACCTCTTGGTCCTAAAACACGACCTAAAGCACCTAATTTACCCATTACGGAAGGCATAGTTATGATAACATCAATATCCGTCCATCCTTCTTTTAGTTTTTCAATATAATCCTCAAGACCAACATAATCAGCACCTGCTTCTTTAGCTTCAGCTTCTTTGTCAGCTGTTACCAATGCTAGTACTTTAACATCTTTACCTGTACCATGCGGAAGTGTTACAACACCTCTAACCATCTGGTTGGCTTGTTTTGGATCAACACCTAATTTAACTGCGATGTCCACTGATGCATCAAACTTGGCTTTAGAAATTGACTTCATTAAACCTGCTGCATCAGTTAGAGAATAAGCTAAAGTCTTATCAATAAGAGCAGAAGCTTCTTTCATATTTTTACTAACTCCCATATCCTTATTTTTTTTGTGGTGCAGTACCACCTTTAACTGTTAAACCCATACTTCTTGCTGTTCCAGCAATCATCATCATAGCTGAATCTACTGAGAAGGCATTTAAATCTGCCATTTTATCTTCAGCAATAGTTTTGATTTGGTCCCAGCTAACAGAACCTACTTTAGTTCTATTAGGCTCTCCAGAACCTTTTTTCTTTTTAGATGCTTCCAACAACTGAACTGCTGCTGGTGCAGTTTTGATAACAAACTCAAAAGATTTGTCAGCAAAAACAGTGATAACAACAGGAACAACTTTTCCTTGCTTCTCTTGAGTCCTAGCGTTAAACTGCTTACAGAACTCCATAATATTTACCCCAGCGGCACCTAGTGCAGGACCTACTGGCGGTGAAGGATTAGCTGCGCCTCCTCTAACCTGTAATTTTACTATTTTACTTACTTCTTTAGCCATTACTTAAATTTGTTTTAGAAATTACTTGATTGAAATTGGAAGCATTAATGTTTCAACAAAGTAAAATCGGTTGTTTACATATTTATTCTTTTTCGACTTGCATAAAACTCAATTCAACAGGAGTCTTACGGCCAAATATTTTTACTGTAACTTTTAATTTCTTCTTTTGTTCGTCAATTTCTTCAATGAAACCACTGAAAGAATTGAATGGACCATCAATTACCTTAACTGACTCGCCAACCACATAAGGAATTACTATTTCTTCATCGGTAATAGCCAATTCATCAACCTTACCGAGTATTCTATTGACCTCTGATGTTCTCATTGGTACAGGCTCACCACCTTTGGTAGCACCTAAAAAGCCGATTACACCAGGAACTGATTTAATAATATGAGGCACTTCACCGACAAGATTAGCTTCAACTAAAATGTATCCAGGAAAGAAGTTTCTTTCTTTACTGACTTTTTTACCATTTCTAATTTGAAAGACTTTCTCAGTAGGCACAAGAATCTGAGAAACAAAATCTGAGAGATTTAATCTAGAAATTTCATTCTCAATATATGTGCAAACTTTCTTTTCTTGTCCGCCAATTGCTCTTACTACGTACCAGTGTTTATCTGCCATGTCTTTTTTTAAAATAAGCTGTATAACACTTCTAGAACATTACGGAAACTTAAATCCATAACATATACTATTAGTGCGATGATTAATGAAGCAATTGCAACTACAATTGAGCTACTTTGTAACTCTTTCCATGTAGGCCAAGAGACTTTATTCATTAAGTC
>Ga0213866_10002342_pt1 | contig 13441 bp, 8 predicted proteins | sample PICome_11_FD_160079 | JGI IMG/M metagenome (GOLD analysis project Ga0213866, IMG submission 160079) | Coastal seawater microbial communities near Pivers Island, North Carolina, United States - PICO284 | ecosystem: Environmental > Aquatic > Marine > Coastal | place: USA: North Carolina...
CTTTCTTTGAGCCGGGAGAAGTTCCTAACATGAAAGTAGGAAATCAACAGCCTAGAAATGTTGGAACACCAGTACCAGAACCAGTTATGGGAAAACCAGAACGACAACCACAACCTGCACCACAACCACAACCTGCACCACAACCACAACCTGCACCACAACCTGAACTTAAACAAGATGTAACAGTTGTAGAAGACCAACAAGTTCAAACAGCAAAAGGCGGTGCATGGTGGAAAAGACTTGGGTACAGAACACTTGCTGAAGCAAGAGCTGATGGATGGTTTTGGGATGAAAGGGAAGGCAGAGCTAGAAGAATAGACGACAGAGATGACCGTGACGATGATGAAGATGAAGATGACGATGATGATGATGAAGATGAAGATGAAACAAATGAAGAAGATGAAGATGAAACACCCTATGTTGCAGAAAAAGGTGCAGTAGACCCTAACAGAACAGCACGTGTTCAAGCTACTGGACAACAAGCAGAACGTATGGCTGCTGGTGATTTTACAGGGATTGATTTACCACAAATTCCAGATGCACAAAAAATAAGTAGAGAAGGAACTGAATTAGACCCTACTTCAGAAGCTTTTAAAATGCGAGGAACTCCTTTAGCTGGAGCATCAAGAGTTGGAAGAGTTTCAAAAGAACAAGTATCTCAAGGACAAGCTGCTACAGCAGGAGCTACAGAAGTTGCTGATGCTGCACAAATTACTCAAGATGAAATAGCTACTGTAGCTGATAAAGATGTTGATGTCCAAGCTGCAAGAGAAAGACAAGCTAGAGAAATAGAAGATGTAGCTCCCGGAGAAATAACAGCAGGTGTTAGATTTGCAACTGTTGATGAAGTTAAAAAGAAAGCAGGTAGAGCAAGAGATGTAAATTTTGCAATTACTGATGGTTATTTAACTGATAGAGTTACTGGAGACGATACAACTGTTGCTGCTACTCCAGATGCAGAAAGAACAGAACGTCAAACAATATTGGGAGAAACTGCTCCAGATGCAGTTGCTGCTGTTATTGATGAAGCAGTCGGATACGAAGCTTCTAAACAACGACAAGTAACTGGTAAAGCTGCTAAAAGTAATGCTGCAAATATGATAGCACAAACTGCAGATTTACCTCCTGAAATATCTGCTGCTATTGTAGAAAATCCTGCAACTGTAGAAGCTCAAATAGATAATGAACCTGTAGAAGTTCAAGCTGCAGTTGCTGCATTACCACAAGAAGCTTTAGTATCTTCACAAATGGAAACATTGTTAGGTGGTCTAGAAGATGGTGAAATACCTATGTGGGCTAGACCTGCTGTTGATGCAGTTAATGCTGGATTAGCTAGAAGAGGTATGAGTATTTCTACAGTAGGTAGAGATAGTTTATTTAATGCTATTATTCAAAGTGCTTTACCAATGGCACAAAGCAATGCACAAGCACTTCAAGCTAGAGCAGCTCAAAACTTAAGTAACGAACAACAAGCTAATTTACAACAAGCTACTCAACAACAACAATTAAGATTACAAAATTTAGCTAATAGACAAACTGCTGAAAGTCAAACAGCTCAGATGTCTCAGCAAATGAAAGTTATGCAAAGTCAATTTACACAACAAGCTGTAATGACAACTGCTGAACAACAACAACAAACAAGATTAGTTAACTTACAAAATCAACAACAAGCTGCTTTAGTACGTTCTCAGAACGAACAACAGATGGCAATGCAGAATCTTGGTAATGAACAACAGCTAAATATGACAGAGCTTCAAATAGAAGCTGCTAGAGCTGGTGCAGACCAATCTGCAGAAAATCAACAGAAAATGGCAGAGATGCAAATTGCTGCTGACTTCCTTGCTAAGAATGCTGGATTTAAACAGCAAATGGAACTTGCAAATCTTAGTAATGAACAACAAATGCGATTGGCTAATTTATCTTCAAGAAACCAAGCAGCTAGTGAAACTTTAAGTAATGCTGAAAAAATAGAACTTGCAAATCTTAACAAGACTATGCAAACTAATCAGTTACAAGCACAATTAGCTCAACAAATGAATGTAGCTCAACTTAATGTTGACCAACAAACAGCTATTAGAAATGCTAATACTATTGCTAACATAGATATGGCTAAATTTACTACAGCTCAACAAGTTGAATTAGCTAATAGTAAGTTTATGCAGACTGTAGCATTACAAGATATGAATGCAGAACAACAAGCTATTATACAAAATGCAACAGCTATGGCTTCTATGGACATTGCTAATTTAGCTACAAGAGAAAGATTAGCAGTAGAAAATGCAAAAAACTTTTTAGCTATGGATATGGCTAATTTAAGTAATGAACAACAAGCTAATATGTTAAAAGCACAACAAGAGCAGCAAAGGTTATTATCAGACCAGTCAGCTCAAAATGCTGCAGCACAATTTAATGCGACAAGTGAAAATCAAATGAATCAGTTTATGGCTAATTTAGCACAAAACAATAAACAGTTTAATGCAAGTCAATTAAATTCTATGGAGCAATTTAACAAACAAGCTTTAAATTTAGCAGAAGCTAGAAGAGTCGGAAATGAAGCAGAAGCTAGAAAATTAGAAGCACAGTTAAGAACAGATGTAAGTAAATTTAATTCACAATTAGCATTTCAAAGAGAAGAGTTTAATACTAAAAATGAAACAGCTATAGCACAATCAAATGTTGCTTGGAGAAGACAAGCTAACACAGCAGATACAGCAGCACAAAATGCAATTAATCAACAGAATGCACAAAATGCTTTTGGACTTACTGCTTCAGCTCAAAACTTTTTATGGCAAGAATTACGTGACGAAGCTGATTTTAATTTTAGAAGATGGGATAATGATGAAACTAGAAAGACTTCAATATACACAGCAGCTTTAGGTAATGATACAGCAGCATCTACAGAAAGTAACTGGAGTAGTAATTTATCAGCAATATCAACTTTAATACAAGGATGGTTAGATTAATATGGGATGGTTAAGAAAAAAAGGTAAACAAATAGCAAGAGCTTTTAGAAAAGTAGGTCGTAAATTAAAAAAAGGTTTAGGTAAAATAGCTAAAGCTTTTGGTAAGTTAGGTCCTTTAGGTTCTATAGCTTTGTCATTTATAATTCCGGGACTAGGAGGTATAGCCGGTTGGCTAGGAAATACAATATCTGCAATGGGTCCTGCTGGTAAATTTTTAGTAGATGTAACTACTAGTATTTATAATGCTGCTTCTGGATTTGTTAAAGGTATTAAAACTGGAATTTCAACCACAGTTGGTAAAGTATTTAATACAGTAACAGGTGCTATTGAAAATGGAATGAATACTGTTAGTAGTGCTTTTGGAGGTAAAGGTCAGATAGGTAGTAGTTTTAGAAATTTTGTAAGTGATTTGACTGGTGGATTTATAGAAAAATCTGAAACAGGATTAGCTTTAGAACAAGAACAATTTGAATCTAAATTACAAGATGCTATAGCTAAAAACACTGGAGACTTTGATGGTAGTAGTTACATAGAAAAAGATGGTACTTTTACATTTTATGATAAAGAAGGTAAAGTTACAAAAACTCTTACAAGTCCAGATGCAAAAAGATATACGGAACTTACAGATGATGATACATTGTTTGATGATGATTATGGGACTAAACCTAATATTGTAGCTGACGTAAATACACAAGATAAAAAAAGTCCTAGTATTTTAGAAACTGCAAGAGATGAAGATTTAGGTTTAAAACAAAAAATTACAACAAGTAGAGAATATGATGCTTATAAAAAAATTCAACCTTTAACAAAAGCAGGACAGCAATTAGTTGAGGGTGAAGAAATTGCACAAGCAAATTATCAAGCAGCTTTAAATAGACAATCTGATTATTTTAAAGAAGAAGCTTCCTCTCAATTATATGGATTAACACAACAAAACTATGCACAAGTAATGGATATGCCTCAGTTTGTTGATTATAGTAATTTTAATCCATCTCAAGACCCTGCTAGACAATATTTAGCATATAGAGGAATTACAGATTATGTCAGTCCATTAGATATAGGTGGATATGGCTTTGATTATCAACAATTTTTACAAGCACAATTAGAAAGAGCTTAATATGAAAAATCCAAACGCAATAGCAAAAGAAGCAGAACAGTTTTTATTTGAAGGACCAACACCCGGTCAATCATTAACAAACAGTCCTGATAATCCATATCCTTGGGAAAAAGCTCCTGAGATAACTTCTGTAAAAGTAGCAACAGAAAAAATATTCTTTGACCTTTTAAAAGAAGAGAACCTTACAACTGTTGCAACTTTAATGTCTCAAAAGACTCCAGTTGCAGATATTGCTAATTTATTATTAACAGCAGGTTTTCAAAAAGGTAAATGGAATCCTGATTTAATGTTAAATCTTTTAGAGCCTACTATGTATATGTTAATGGCTATTGCAGAAAAAGCTGGTATTGACCCAGTCTTGACAAGAGACGAAGCAGATGTTATAATAGAAGATGATGATGATGACAATCCACGTCAAGATTTAAACATATCTAAAGATAAAGTTAGAAATGTAATCCCTGAAGGTAAGGGATTTAAAGATGCTGTTATTAATAAAATAAATCCTGCTTCTGTAGGTAGAGATATAAAACAACAATTAGATACTTTAGATACTGAAAAAATGAAACAAAGTATTTTACAAAAACAAAAACCTGCCTTACAAAATCAAGAAAGTTTATTAGGTAAAACAGGAGTTTAAGATGGCTGATGATATATTAGGAAACATAAGTAATATGAATATTGATGAGCTAGGCTCGTCTTTACTTCAAAGACAAGAAGAACAACGAAAAGCTGCTGCTAAAAGAGCTAAGAAAAATGAAAAAGTTCAACAAGGATTAGCTTTGTTACTTATGGGTCAAGGTATTATGAAGAATCAATACAAAAAACGTATGAAAGAACTTGAAGACTTTCATAAGTTTGAGACTATAGGTAATGACCATAAAGTTAAAGAACTAAATATGAATGCTACTATTCTAAATACTATTGGTAATAAATGGGATGGTAAAGGAGGCTATGAAGGTTTTAAAGATAGTGAAGATTATGTAAGGTTTAGTCAAGCAGTAAGACCTTATATTATTCAAAAAATAAAAGCTAGTACAGGTGATGAATATGATACAATAGAAAATACATCAACTTTTGAAAATGCTATTGACTTAGGTACAGAAGGATTTGCTAAAAAATATTTAGATACAGATAAAAAATCTGGTAAGGCTAATTACTTAGCATATCAAGACGGTTTAAGAGAACTTTTAGGTGACGAAGCAATTGACTTAGATAAAAACGAATTGTTTCAAACAGCTATGGGTTTAAATGAAAGTAATTTAACTATGTATCAAAAAAGAAATTATCAGAATGTATTAGCTCAATATAAAGCTCAAGGTAATTTAATGGGTGGTTTTAGAAGAGTCCTTGGTTTATTTAATGATGACTTTAAAGCAAAAGGCGGATTTGATATTTTTTCAAAAGTTACAGAAGATGCATTAGCTGGACCAACTATAAGAGATTTAAACCAAGCAATGAATTTAAAAGGAATGACTAACAACATAGTTAGTAAAGCTTTAGCAGATGCTTCTAAATCTGATACAAGATGGAAAGAAAGAGCTGCAGGTAAAAGGTTTGAAAATTATAGAAAAGATATAGGTGAAATATATTTACCTCAAATGACAAACTTACTTGAAGAAGGTAGATATCCTAGTGAATTAAAAACTAATACTTTTATTGGTAAAAGAAACTGGGAAGAGTTCATGAGAGATATTTCTGATGAAGATAGAAGAAATTTAGTTATGGATACTGCTGCACTTAGTTTACGTTTAAAAGAAGATAGAAAATTTTTACAATCTGTATATAATGAAACTGAAGGTAAGAAAAAAGACGGTAGAAGTTTTAATGAATTTAGAGCTATACTAGATGATGAAGCAAATAGAACTATGTTTGCTGCTATGATAGTAACTGATGCAGGTTTTAGAGATGAAGATTGGTATCCTTTTTTTGGTAAACAAGAAACATATGATTCTTTTGGAACACTAAAGCAAGTTTATAATAAATATAATATATCTAATATGATAGGTGATGATATTAATGTTGATAAAAGAGGTAAGGTAAGTTTACCTGAAAGTTATATTGAAGCTCCTAAAAAAAGAAAACAAGCAATGTTAAAGTCTACAGTAAAAGATATCTTAGCAAAATCTGCAACTGAAAATGAAAGAAATATAAAACTTGGTGGTGAATTAGATTCTGAAATTAATAAATATTTTGGTATGGATTCTCAAGCCTTTATAGAAATGTTAGCTCAAGAAGAAATGACATTTGATAAGCCATCACGAGAAGACTTAGAAAAAGTAGGGTTTGCAAATATGTTTGGTTCAGATAATTTAGATTTTCAATTTCCATTTAGAATTAAATCTGAAATAAATAGATTAAATAAAATATTAGATGAAGGAAATATTTCTAAAAATAATAAAATAAAACTTGAAGAACAAGTTAATATTTTAGAAAGGTCTTTATTATATTTAGAAAATAAACCAGAACCAGAATCTAAAGAATCTAAAAAAATTAAAGAACTACAAACAAAGTTAGAGCAAGAACGAGATGATTTAAGACCTACTGAAATTAATAGAATAGAAAATCAAATTCAAGATTTATTAAACATAGAAAACTCTGACGAAAAAAAAAAGAATTTAGAAACTAATAAAATTATAACTTCACCTAGAAATGATGATGTTATTAAGTTACAAAATAAACATTTAACACAAAAAAAGAAAGACGGAACTCCTAGATTTACATATAATAACATTGAAGAAGCTCAAGAAAAGTTAAATGATTTAAGTTCTGTTTTACTATACATTGAAAGTGATGGTAACTTTGATGCTGCAAATCCAAATAAGGCAGGTGTTGTAGATGAACAATCAGCAAGAGGAGGTTATCAATTTAAACCTAAATCTATTGACCCAGCAATTGTTAGATTAGAAAGAGTAATGGGTCCAATGCCTAGATTTGACATAGTTAAAAAAACTAAAGATGCTAGAGATTTAAGTCCTGAAGACCAAACTCTTTTAGTAATGGCTGATATTTTAGAAAAAACTGCTGTTGTAAATAAAGAAAAAAGACCAGGTTATGGTGATACTTTAATTCAAAATTATTTAGATGCAGAAACTGTAAAAGAAAAAAGAGATGCTGTATATGAAATTTATAAAATTTTACATCATACAGGAGATACACTTCCGTTTAAAGCTAAAATTAATACAACACGTAAACTAAGAAAATATTTTAATGAGTAGACAACTAGACTTATACATTCAAAGCTTACAAGAAGAAAGAGCTAGAGAAGAACAGCAAGAAGAACAAGAGTCTTTTTACTATACTCCTACATCTGAAACCCCTGAAGGTTACGAAACTTTTGTAACTGAACCTACTAATGAACGTGAAGTAAATCCTTATCAGAGTCCTTCTGGTAAAATGTCACTAACTGAACTTAAAAAAGACCCAGAGTTTGCTGAAAGAGCTGCAAGATTTTTAGAAGGTGTAGGTAGTAATGACCATATCTTTGAATATCTTAGAGACTCTGATTATAGTTTAAGTGCTGCTGCTGTTCGTTCTTTTGAAGTAGGAAATTGGACAGAAGAACAAAAACAAGATTATGCATATTTAAGAGAAAGATTTAATAATGCAGAAATAGGTAATTGGAAAGAAAGATTTGGAATGATAAAAGATATCGGTGTAGATATCGTAACTGACCCTTTTAATATTCTTACTGCTATTTTTGCTATACCTAGTGGAGGTGCTTCTTTAGGAACTAGAACTGCTTTAGGAACTACTGCACAACAAGCAATGAAGCAGTATACAAAAGCTGAATTAAAAAAGAAAGCTGTAAAAGATAGTGTAATCTTTGGAGCTGCTGAAGGTGCTGCATGGGGTGGACTACATAATTATTTTGTTCAAGATATAGATATGGATTTAGGTTTACAAGACGATATAGACCTAACTCAATTACAATTATCTACACTTTTAGGTGCAGGATTTACTGCGGGATTAGGTGGTGGTATTAGATATGCTACTTATGGTAAAGGTGCAAAAGAAGCTGCAGAAGAAACAGCTAAGAAAGTAGACCAAGATGTAGATAAAGTTCCTGTTACAGATATGCCAGAAAAATATCAACAACTAGAATTTAAGTTTAGTAACGAAGAAGTTATAGAAAATACTGCTCGTTCTAAAACAAGACAAGAAGTTTTAGAAGACTCTCAAGTTGATGAAGTTGTAGCAGAACCTTTAGAAAAATTAAAAGCACAAGGTAAAAAACCACAAAGTAAAGGTACAAAAATCTTACACACTTTTTTAGCTAATAGTATTGGTAAGCCTACTACAGCTTTTTTAAGTTACGCAGAAAATTCACCACAATTACAAGCTTTACTTGAAAAGTTTAGATATGATTATGATGTCACAATGACTGGTCAAGGCAAAGAAGGGGTAAAGAAAAAGTCTTATGGTCTTGCTGTAGGTGAAAGAACAGGTAAATATTTATACGGTTTAGCTAAGTCTTTTAATGTTTTAGATAGAGTAGGTTTTAGAGCTAGATTAGCTAAAGACCAACAAGACCAATTAAATTCTTTATTAAGAGATAAAAGAGTAACCGCAACTAAAAGAGAAGCTGACAGAGCAGGTAATAAAGTTTGGATAAGAAATTTAATAGGTAAAGAACATAATGGATTTATAGTAACAGAAGATGTTGCAGTTTCTTATGGTGGTAAAAACTTTGATGGTACTGAAGGTGTTAGAAATTTATTAGATAACAGTTTTAATGATATAAATCAAGCAGGATTATTTAGAAAAGGAACTATTAATAAAGGTGGATTTTTACCTAGATTATTTAATTATAAAGCTTTAAAAGAAAATAGAGAAAGATTTCAAAAAGACTTAATAGATGCAGGACACGCTGACCCTATAAATAAAATAGATGAAGTAGTTATTAAAAATGCAGAAAATGAAAAAGTAAAAGGTGTATTATTAGATGCAGCAGGTAAAGACGAAGATATATTTGGAGTAGATTTTTTAGATTTAGCAAATGGAAACATGCAAAAAGCTAAAGAATTAAAAGCTGCCCGTATTGTAGATGATATGTTAATGCAAAGATGGACTCCTTTTGAAGTTAAAATGATGTCTAAAGATAAAGTTGTTGGAGATTCTGCTGGATATTTACAAGCTAGAAGATTTACAAATTTAGATGATAATAAAATAGCATATGTATTAGAAAGTGATACACAACAAATATTAGAAGATTACTTTACTAATGCTGCAAGAGCTATTGAAAGGTCTAATTATTTTGGTAGAAACATAGTTGAGTTTGAAAAAAAGTTTTTACTTAAAGAAGGTGGAATTAGAGATGAATTATTAAAAAGTGGTTTAGATGAAAATGAAGTAATTAAAGTACTCGATGGTCTTAGAGATATGCACAAACGTGTAACTGGTATTGAAACTGATTCAAATTCTATATGGAAAAAAAATAAATGGATGAGAGCTGCTGCTGATTGGGGTAAGCTTATACAGCAAATGGCTCACCTTCCGTTTGCTACTTTATCAAGTGTAACTGAACCTTTTTTATTGCTTACAAGAGCTGGTAAATCTGATGCTCCTCAAGTTATAAGTGATATAGGAAATGCTTTAGTTAAAGAAGGTAAAAGTGTTATTGATAGAAGTATTAAAGGTTTTCAACGTGGAGTCTTACGTAAAAGAGTTAAAGGTATTAAAGATATAGATGACGAAGCGTGGGGTGAACTATACCAAACTGGACTAGCTTTAGAACAAGCAGTACAAGAAAGACTTGAAGGATTAGCTGGTGAAGGTTTACATGGTACTTTAGCTAAGAATATTCAACAAGGATTTTTTAAAGTTAACTTACTAACTCAATGGACAAAAGCTGTTCAACTTGCATCATTTACTACTGGTAAAAGATTAATAAAACAAAACGCTGAAAAGCTTTCTAAAGGTGTAAAAGATAAAAAGAAAGAAAAATATTTAATTCAACAGTTAAATGATTTAGGTATTGATGAAAAAGATGCAGTTAAATGGTATAATAATTCTATGGTCAAAGGTAAGTGGGATGAGAATATTGCTAGAAGTCAAGACTTTTATAATAATCAATATACATCTGGTGCTAATAGATTTGTAAAAGAAATTATTCTTAACCCGAGTACTGCAGAAGCTAACAGACCTTTATGGTTTTCAACCCCAGCAGCTCAAATGCTAGTACAGTTTGCTGGATATCCTACAGTCTTTAACAATACTGTACTTAAAAGATTTTCATATGAAGCTAAAAATAGTCCAATGCAATCTTTACCAAAAGTATTACCTACTGTTATACTAATGACTTCAGTAGCTCATATTGGTAATATTATTAGAAGTCAAGGTCAAAATTTAAAAGACTATGAAACTGGTGAAGATAAAGATGCAGGTGAATTAATATTTGAAGGTGTTCGAAGATGGGGAGGATTAGGTCCTTTTGACTATGCTGCTAGATATGATAGTGAATATGATAGAAATGTAGGAAGTTTAACAGCTTCATTAAAAACTTTTGCAGGTCCATTACCACAAGATGTTATTGATGGTGTATTATATAGAAAAGGCATACCAGAAATATTAGTTACTAATGTTCCGGGATATGGTGCTTTACCTGCAGATGTAAGAAAAGCTATGAGGTCTGCTGCTAGAGGAACAGCTAATGAAATAGAAAAATATAAAGTTAGACAATATTCAAAAGGTGGTATAGTTAAAAATGTACCTAATGTAACTGACGAGCCTGATGAAATGCAGAGTAGAGTTACAGGAGAACCATTTAATAGTACTGCAGAGTTTGTACAAGATGAGGAAGATAGAGAGCTTGAATCACAAATGAAAGGATTAGGATTAAAATGAATATAGAACAATGTAAAGCTGAAATAAAAAGACACGAAGGTGAAGTCTTAGAAATTTATAAAGATAGCCTAGGCTACAAAACTCTAGGAGTTGGACATCTTTGCCAACCTAACGACCCTGAATATGATTGGGAAGTTGGCACACCTGTCAGTCAAGAAGTTGTAGATATGTATTATGAAGATGACTTTGATAAACATTACAAAGAAGCTATACATGTTTTTGGTAGTCAAGAAGATTGGGATGAACTTCCTGAAGTTATACAAAGAGTATTAGTAAATATGTGTTTTAACTTAGGAGGTTCAAGACTTTCAAAGTTTAGAAACATGCTAAAGGCTTGTAGAAACCATGACTGGAAAACTATGGCTGTTGAAATGGAAGATAGTCGTTGGTTTAAACAGGTAGGTAGAAGAAGTATTGAATTACAAAAAATGGTATTAGGAGCCTGAAATGAAGAACGTATTAAAGAACATAGTTGGAGCTGTTGCACCTACATTAGGAACTGCCTTGGGTGGACCGATGGGAGGAATGGCAGCTAATATGATATCAGAAGTGTTAGGTGTTCCTAATACTCCTAAAGCTATAGAGAAAGGATTAGCTGAAGCTACACCTGAACAAATGCTAGAACTTAAAAAAGCTGAACAAGCTTTTGAAGTTCAGATGAAAGAGTTAGATGTAGATGTGTTTAAATTAGAAACACAAGATACTCAAGATGCTAGAAAGAACTTTAGTAAAGATTGGACTGCACGTATTATGGGTATAGCTACAGTAGGTGGATTCTTAGGATATATATTTCTTGTTACTTTACAACCACCAGAGCAGAACTCAGAAGCTCTTATAAACTTAGTACTAGGTTATCTTGGTGGTTTAGCAAGTGCTGTTATATCTTTTTACTTTGGAGCTTCTAACACTTCTAAAGACTAATGGAACAAGCAGTAGTTTTTATTCAAGAAGTTGGGTTTCCTATAGCAGCAGCAATAGGTCTTGGTTGGTTTATTTATAAGTTAGTCATACGTATTGTTGATGGTATGGAAGCAAAGCTAGATACTGTTGATGCAAAAGTAGAAGCACAAATAGCAGCTATAGAAGAGAGACTAGGTGTAAAGTTAGATACACAACATGGCATACTTGTTGCATTGATAGATAGAGTAAGAAGTCTTGATAATGAAATCATAAGACAAGAAGTAATGATGAAAACTATATTAGGCGTACCTCAGTTAATAGAAACAAGTAAAATTGCAAAAGCTAAAAGAGATGATAAAAGAAAAGATTAAATTAGAAATACCTATAATAACTATATTTATATTTTTATTTATAGTCAGTGTGTTGGAGCAACTACAATGAAACTAAATGATTTAGAAAAAGTACATCCGATGAAACAAATTACTGTAGCTTCTATAGTACAGGTAGTTGTGTTTGGTTTTATGTTATTAGCTTTTTGGGGAAACTCTAAACTCTTTGCAGATGAAATAGTTTTTAAGTTTAAGAGTCCTAGCTTTAATGGTAACGGTACATCATCACACTACTTAACAATCCAGAACCAAGAGTTTAACAGAAAGGAAGCATTGAAAGCAGAGATTAAAGCTTTACAAGACCAAATAGCAAGAGACAAAGAAAATACAACACTTGCAAGATTTATAAGAAATTTAGAGTCTAGAATATATGCACAATTATCTAGACAGTTAGTAGAAAATTTATTTGGTGAGACTCCAAGTGATAGTGGTGTGCTAGAATTAGAGGGCAACAGAATAGAATATAGTGTTGTCGATGGGATAATAACTTTAAACATAACGGACAGTGATGGGAATACGACAACTATATCTTTGCCTATCGGTAGCTTTACTTTCTAGTTGTGCTGCATTAGATACAAACATAATATTAAAACAAAATATAAAATCTAGTGCAACATTAGACTTACAATCAGAAGAATTAAAAAACTTACCAAGTGCAAAAGTAAGACCAACTATAGCTATATACCCTAATAGCTTTAGAGATTTAACAGGTCAACGTAGAAGCAATAGTTCGTTTGCTTTGTTTAGTACAGCTATTACACAAGCTCCTGAAGCATTTTTAATTAGAGCTTTTAAACATGCAGCAGGTGGTGAATTTTTTAGAGTAGTAGAACGTGTAGGTTTAGATGACCTGACAAAAGAAAGACAACTAATAAGAAGTACTCGTAAAGAATTTAAAGAAGATAACAAAATGCAACCACTGCTTTTTGCAGGGTTATTAGTTCAGGGAGGAGTTGTTAGCTATGAGGCTAACCTCAAATCTGGAGGTGCTGGTGCTAGGTATCTAGGTATAGGTAATAGTAAGCAGTACAGAGAAGATACAGTTACTATATCATTGCGATTAGTTTCTGTATCAACTGGAGAAGTGTTGATGGAAACTTTGGTTTCTAAAAGCATTATATCTACAAGTATTTCTCAGGATGTGTTTCGTTTTATAGAAGCCGGTACTGAACTGGTAGAAATAGAAGGAGGAGTTGCTGAGAACGAGAGTGTTTCTATAGCTTTGCAAA
>Ga0213866_10002345_pt1 | contig 13422 bp, 15 predicted proteins | sample PICome_11_FD_160079 | JGI IMG/M metagenome (GOLD analysis project Ga0213866, IMG submission 160079) | Coastal seawater microbial communities near Pivers Island, North Carolina, United States - PICO284 | ecosystem: Environmental > Aquatic > Marine > Coastal | place: USA: North Carolina...
AAGCTTCGGACAGATCCCCATTGAAGAGGCCGCTGCCGCGGCAGACATCTATGCGTTCACCGGGCACAAGTGGGCCTGTGGGCCCGAAGGGCTGGGGGGCGTGGCGCTGTCTGAGCGGGTGCTGGAGGAGGCCGCGCCGACCGTGATCGGCTGGCGCAGCCTGCGTGATGAAAGCAAGGCCGATCTGAACAGCAGTGACCTGTTTCACCGCGACAGCCGCCGCTTTGAAGTGGCCACCAGCTGCGTGCCCCTGATGGCCGGCCTGCGCAGCGCACTGCAACCGCTGGACCAAGCGGGATCAGCCCAACAACGCTGGGACCGCATCCAAACCCTGAGTGGCAGGCTCTGGAAGGCGCTCCAGGAACTGGAGCGTGTCACTCCCCTGCTGGAGGTGACGCCCGCGAGCGGACTGGTGAGCTTTCAGATCAAGGGCGATGTACCCCCTGCAGAGCATGTGAAGCAGTTGGGTGCCCAGGGGCTGTGGATTCGCGACCTGGCCGATCCCAGTTGCCTGAGGGCCTGCACGCACATCAGCACCACAGAAGACGACATCAACGCCCTGGTGGCAGCGATCAGGGCCCTTTGATCGGCTCAGATCAATCGCGATAAAGCAACTTGCTTCAAGACAACCTCAAACGCAGGGCGCGTTCCGCCTCCTCGCGATCGTCGAAGTGCACCTTTTCGGTGCCGAGAATCTGGTAATCCTCGTGCCCCTTACCGGCCACCAGCACCAGATCGTCGGCCCCGGCTTCTGCAATCGCTAAGGCAATCGCCTTGGCTCGATCAGCCTCCACCAGCAGATCGCTACCGGCCGGAATGCCCGCCACCACATCGTTGAGGATCTGCTGAGGATCCTCGGTGCGGGGGTTGTCGGAGGTGACCACCACGCGGTCCGCCAGGCGAGCAGCAATGGCTGCCATCTGCGGACGCTTGCCGCGATCCCGATCACCACCACAACCGAACACACAGATCAACCGACCTGTGCAGAACGGACGTGCTGCCGCAAGAGCGTTGTCCAAGCCATCGGGAGTGTGGGCGTAATCCACCAGCACCGGAGGCAGATCAGCTCCATCCACCCCGTTCAGGATCACCCGCTCCATCCGGCCAGGCACACCGCCGAAATGAGCGATGGCCTCCAGCAGCACCGGCAAGGGCAACTGCTGCTGAAGCAGCACCCCCACCGCCTGCAGCAGGTTCATCAGGTTGAAGCGTCCCAACAAAGGTGAACGGAAACGCCCCTCACCCACAGGGCTGATCAAGCGACCCTCCACCCCAGCGGCCGTCATCTGCAAATCAGCCATATGCAATTCGACCGATGGATCCTCCAGGGAGCTGCGCCAACAGGCGGCGCCCAGCCGCTCAGCCAACCGCGCCCCCCAGGGGTCATCACTGTTGACCACCGATCGCGCATCACCTTCCAACAACAGGGGATCCGCAAACAACGACGCCTTGGCCTCGAAGTAGTCCTCCATCGAGGCGTGGTAGTCGAGGTGGTCTTGGGTGAGGTTGGTGAACACGGCTCCCGCGAAGCGGCAACCCGCCACCCGCTGCTGCGCCAGGGCATGGGAACTCACCTCCATGGCCGCCAGGCCGCAGCCGGCGGAAGCGGCCTTAGCGAGCTGCCCCTGCAGAAGATCTGCGAAGGCCGTGGTGTGAGTGGACGTGATGCTGTGGCCCGGCCAACGGTTGACCAACGTGCCGAACAGGCCCACGGCTTGGCCTGCCGAAGCAGCCAGATGCTCAATCAAATGGGTGGTGGTGGTTTTGCCGTTGGTGCCGGTCACACCAATGAGGGCCATACGCCTGCAGGGGTGATCCCAGTAGGCCGCTGCGATCTCACCGATCCGACGCGCCACCGGCTCCTGGATCACCACCACCGGGTCATCAGCACCTGGCGGTTGTGTGGCAGCAGCTTGAGCTCCAATCACTGCAGCGGCGGCACCGGCCTCAAGGGCTTGGGCCCAGAAGGTGCCGCCATCCACTCGTTCGCCAGGGAGACCAAGAAACAGAGTTCCTGGACCAACGCGGCGGGAATCGGTGGTGATCGCCTCCAATCCAGGGTTCGCTAGCCCCTGCGGCACCGCAATGCCTGCATCAATCAACAGGTCATGCAACATCTGAGTCATCCCAACTCCCCTGCGGTTAGGAGAGTTTTAAGCCGTTCAGAGCGCCGTGGACAGGCAGCGTTGCAACCAATTCAACAGTCCCTCACCCGTGAGCCGCGGAGAAACCCGGGGCAGCTCACGGCCATCGAGCGCGAGCACGGGCACCTCGAGGTCGTAGCGCGCCTTCAGCTCCTGAGGGGTGCCGGGCGCATCGATATCAATCACCGTCAGCTCGATTGACAGCCCCAAGAGGTCGAGGACACGCAAGCGGGATTCCAAGCCTTCACAGAGGCAGCAACCGGCGCGGCTATACAGGGTGAGCTGCTTCATCAATCGGGCACCGGGTCACAGCCACAGGGGGTGAAGGGATGGCAGCGCAGCAGCCGTTTCACGGTGAGCCAGCCCCCCTTCCAGGGACCATGCTTCTGGATGGCCTCCAGGCCATAGGCGCTGCAGGTGGGCATGAAGCGACAGCGGGGCCCGATCATCGGGGAGATGAAGCGCCGATAAAAACCAATACCGGCCAGGAGAACAGCCGCCAGAGCATGGTTCAACGCCTGTCGCAGCTTGGCCATCGGGCCGCCAGATAGAGTGGTTGATTCGTGCATCGCGGCAGATGCCTGGGACTCTTTCGGTTCCAGCATGCCCAACAACCGCACGATCTCAACACACACCTTCCCACCTATGTCCCGTTACCGCGGCCCTCGTCTGAGGATCACGCGGCGCTTGGGAGACCTCCCCGGTCTCACCCGGAAGGCCGCCAAACGGTCCTATCCCCCCGGTCAGCACGGCCAAGCCCGTCGCAAGCGCTCTGAATACGCGATCCGTCTCGAAGAGAAGCAGAAGCTTCGCTTCAACTACGGCGTCTCCGAGCGTCAGCTCGTGCGCTACGTGAAGAAAGCGCGCGCCCAGGAAGGTTCCACCGGAACCAACCTGCTCAAGCTGCTCGAGAATCGTCTCGACAATGTTTGTTTCCGCCTCGGCTTCGGTCCCACCGTGCCCGGCGCCCGTCAGCTGGTGAACCACGGTCACGTCACCGTGAACGGTCGTGTGACCGACATCGCCAGCTACCAGTGCAAGCCCGGCGATGTGATCGCCATCCGCGAGCGCAAGTGCAGCAAGAAGCTGGCTGAGGCCAACCTCGAGTTCCCTGGTCTGGCCAACGTGCCGAGCCACCTCGAGCTGGACAAGTCCAAGCTGAGCGCCAAGGTCACCGCCCGCTGCGAACGCGAGTGGGTTGCCCTGGAAATCAACGAACTGCTGGTGGTGGAGTACTACTCCAGAAAGGTCTGATTGCCAGACAATCACCGGCTGCAGTTCTTGATCTGCCCCAGCATTATCCCTCGCCCTCAGGGCGGGGGATTTTTTTTACTTGCAGGCCGATGTACTTGAGCTCGAAGGAGATTGAACGAAGAAAAACAAGAAATTTGTCAACAGAAAAACATGCCATCAACACTGCAAAAATACTGATTAAAAACTCAACAATACCCAATGCATTGGAATAGATCACCATGGGCGGATCGGCCATAGCTGCTAAAACCTGGTCGAACGCTAAATCCACCAGCTCCAACATTGCGGCAGAGAGAGCGAACAAGGTTATCCAGAACAGGCTCTGCGCATGCCCATCATTTTCAATAGCTGCTTTGTGCCGACCGATATTAACCATGAGATTAGACAACAAGAAAAACATTGAAAACAACGTGAGATGCAAGACCTCTTTATTGGAGTCAAATTCGATGTACTCGACAGCGATATAGGCGACAACCGCCATGACGAGAAGAACCCGAAGCACGACAAGCGAGCCCCAGAGAATCTTCTTCACTCTGAGATCTGGAATCCGAGACAGCGTCATCGATCCTCTCCATCATCAGCAGAGATACCTCTTACAAAGACCAGACAGCAAAACAACACCTATTTTTTTTCATTTCAGGAGACGGCCAAAGAAAGGCTCAAAGCGAATGGAGGAAGTTAACCCTGATTCAAGAAGGCTCACCAAGCCATTGCAACGCGGGTCTTGAGGCCTCGCATCCAATCAAGCTTGAAGCCACCAACAAGGGATTGTGCATCCACAGGATCAGAAGCCTGCCTACGGTTATCACGGCAAGACTTGCAACATCCTCATCGAAACAAATGATGTGGATCCGATCGTCTTTAGGCATGGAATTTTCATTTGCTCGGATGACCAGCACAGCCACCTCCGGCTGATGCCGGGTGGATCAGGCAGGCTGGGATCAGCGAGCCCGTTGCTTTGTCTGATCAGGTCCTCAGCCTCCATGCCTGGATGGGGCTGCTTCATCCGGTGCTGATGATCCTGTTCGTCTACCCCGTTGTGGGCGCCACGATCCGGCTGGGAATTCTGGCGCGGGAAAAACGATTGAACCTCAACCCGATCGCTGACACGGTGCCGGTGGAGCACGCGCAGCATGGGGCCTGGGTCACTGGCGGGGTGCTGGTGGCGGTGCTGATCGGCCTGGGCCACAGTCTCTGGAGCAGCCACCCCCTGGGTCTGATGCTCACCGGCAGCGCTGTGATGCTCAGCTTCGGACGCCTGCTGGCGACTTGGATGGTCTGGCAGCGCTTTCTCTGGGCTAGCGCCTGTGCAGCAGGCCTGCTGCTGCTGGGGCTACAACCGGCCGTGGAGCGATTCATTGATGTTCCCTGGAGCCCCCTGTTCTGGCAGTCGCATTTCTGGATGGGCCTGTTGCTCACCACCCTGTTGCTGAGCTCCACCGCACTGCAGCCCTTGATTGGGCATTCCACGGGTGCCAGGCGCGTTCACATCAGCAGCAATCTGCTGGTGGCCTTGCTGCTTGCCATGCAAGCGATCTCTGGCACCAGAAACCTTGTATTGGGTTGATTTCTAAGCGAAGCAGTCAGCGCAAGCCTGAAAAAGCCGCTGCTCCAAAGCATCAGTCCTCTGTGAACTGACCGCTGCGGGCCAGGACCTCTTCAGCAGGACTGAAATGGGGTGGCTCCAACTGGAGATCAGGGTTGTAGCGGTAATTCTCATGAAGGAAGCGGGACTGAAGCACGGCATCCTCAACTGCACCGATCGCTCCAACCGCCTTGGTGCGAATAACCTCCTGCTGCTGCATGTCATCGGCATGCAGCGACACCTGCAGTTCATCGCGCAACACCGAGAGATGGGCTGCACTTTTCACAACGCCGTAAATGCGCTGAACCCGATCGCGTTGAATCAGGTCAATGCCGAGAGTGTGGGCACGCTCAAGTTCAGAATCCAGGCTGGGCCAATAGCGAGAGGTGTAGTACGCCCCGGAATCCTGGTGATACCAATCCTGACTACGCGCGATCGACGACGACACCGTGTTGTGCAGCTTCCAAAGGAACAGACGCAGGGAGTTCCCATCGATCACCTTGTCGAGTTTGTCCTGCAAAGACACTTCGAGGTTTGAACTCGCCTGATCGGATCCCAGCAGCAGGTACTCAATCGGATACATCGAAACCTCGCGGTTACGCACCACATAACGGTTGAGATGGAAACGACAGTATGGGCACGGGTACATCGTCGCCAAAGCAGAGAAGAAGGCCTTGAACACATCAACCGAAGCCCGTTGCTCTTCAGCAGGCTGGGCTGCAATCAGTTCCGCACTGGTGTGCATGAAGCGCCAAGTGGCCGGACCGATGTAATAAGGAAAGCTCACCCGCATCTCGCTGGCTTCAACGTCGTGACGCCCGACATGCAGATCGAGAAACGCGACGTACTGACATAAAAAACCGGACTCACGGCCAAACTCCTCCCGCTCACGTCGTTTCTGAACACCATTGAGGTAATGACGTGTGAGCTCCCAAGCGCGTTTGAGTTCTTTCTTGACTGTCAAGGGACGGGACTGGAATGCCTCTTCAGTCGCGTGGCCGTAAAGATCAAATTCGCCTGCAGCATGACGTTCCGCGAACCAGCTGTTGAGATCGTCATCGTCAGCATCATCCCAAGCGGAAATGTCCTTCTGACTCAGAACTGAGCTGGCGCGGAGCAGCAACGGCATGAACTCGTCGTACCAGTACGCCGTCGGCATGATTGAACCGGCATAACGCTCGTCGTCGGCGTCAACGATCACCCGCTGCCAAGTGTCGTGATAGGGACGGGACGTGGCCGGTTTGTCGTGGTCAAGTGCTGCGGTGACTTCCCGATGATCATCAAGTTGGCGCAAGCGGTTCAGCTCATGGCTCTGCAGATCCTCATGGGTGACCTGATCTGGATGATGACCATGCAGTGCCGCCGTTAAAAGCACCTCAATCACCACAACCACGATCTGATGGTGGTGATCCAGTTCCTGCAATTCCTCCTCAAGCCTGCCCTCCGCCTCAAGCATCGCCTCGGTGTGAGGAATGGAGTCCCAGTTCGCCATGCGGTCCCGCAAGGCAACCTCCGCCCTGTTCACTGACGTCCGCAGGCTTTCAAAGGGCTCTTCTGCACCGTCCTCCACAATTCCGAGTGCGAGGTAGAGGTCAACGGCCGCATTCACGAAGCGAACGAAATCAGAGATCGTGTACGGCAGGTCGTAAGCCCGAAGATGAGTTTCGGAATTGGCGGAATAACTCTCACGGAAGCTGCGGTAGGCCGCTCCTTGAATCAGGCGAAACCATCCGATCTGCATCTGCAGCGGAGAAGTTCCCTTGAGAATGTGGGACTTGTGCTTGGCAGTGCCGTTGCCATGAGACGCCGCCTTCTTCGTTGCAGCGTGAGCGTCCACCGACCGATGCGCTCCGACAAAGGCCCTTGGATGGGACTCGAACTGCTCCGGCAGGTAGTCGAGCAGGTGCTGAAGATCGATATGTTCCGAACCATCGCGCGCGATTTCGATCGCAATGGCATCCGCCGTCTGGTTGGAGACCTCGAACAACTGGATCAGCCTCTTCAGTGCATTCAGCTCAACCAGACCGTCGCCGTCCTGATCCAGAAGCGCAAAAGCCTCCCTTGCCTTAAGAGCAACATCGCCAAGCTGAAGGGCCAGCAGCAAGCGCCAATCCCGCAAACTCATCGCACCTTCTCGAAGCCGATAGGCGTCGAGCGCGCCCTTGAGATCGTGAAGGGTGAGATCAGCACCACTCACACGCGCACGGTCAACCATTTGTGCCGCTGTGATCTCACTGGGCTTCAGACCATCGAACAAATGCTCAAAGGTTTGAGGTGTGAAGACGGCCACTCGACGCAATCGCAATTCAATTTGAAGGTAACCAGATCAGACCCAATTGGCCTCTGAGGAGTCAAGCCACCCATTTCAAGTCCATCCGTCACCCGCAGAGCCCAGGACCAAGGTAGTTAATTCCAAACTGCAACACTTGATCGCTTTCACTTCTGCATTGTGTGGCTAGCTCTAAGGGGGTCGGCTAGGACCGCCGCATTGTTTTAGAGGTAATGGCCATGTTGAGTGCAGACATCACATCAAGTGCCGGAGGCACACTTTTCGATGCGATGTTCTGGGCCTTTGCGGCCATGGTGCCAGTTCTGATCTCAGCCTGGGTGGGGCTGGCGCTGATGCCGAGCCGGAGAGTGAGTGCTTTTTTCCTGGCCTTAAGCGCCGGAATGCTGATTGCGCTGCTCTCCTATGACCTTGTTGAAGAGGCCTTCAGGGTCGCAGGAATTTGGTTTGCACTTTGCGGCTTCATGGCTGGCCTGTTCAGCTATATCGGCGCGAATCAGATCGTTGCGAAGATCGGGGTTAAAAGGAGGTGCTCAGCCAATTGCGGCGGCATCGGCCATCTCACTCCTGATCAGCAGGAGGAGCGCAACGTCTCCATGGCCCTGGTGATCGGTGCTGCTCTGGATGGGATTCCCGAATCGATGAGTATCGGCATCTCTTTTCTGAAAAATCCGCTGGTCAGCGCGTCTGTGATCCTGGCCGTTGCCGTGGCGAACATCCCTGAAGGCCTCGCCAGTGGTGCAGGGCTGAAACGCAGTGGCGTATCACGACTGACCATTCTCTCGGTTTGGCTTGGTGTGGTGGTCGTTTGTGTTTTGTCTTCAGGGCTTGCTTTCGTCGTCATGGAGGATGCACCCGACGCCATCAAGGGGCTGATCACAGCCTTTGCAGGCGGTGGCGTGATGGCGATGACCTTTCAGGCCGTCATTCCAGAGGCCTACGAGGAGATTCAGGATTGGCTGAGTGTGATTGGAGGGACTGGTTTCGCGGTCGCGTTCGTCGTCTCCCATCTTTTCCACTGAAGATCGCCAAGCACCAGATGGACGCATTCATGTTCCATCTGATGCGTTTTGCTCCCCACAGGTGTCACAAAACGGTTCGGAGCCAGGGGAGACTGAGGCCGATCACGTTGGAATAACAGCCATCCAAGCCCTCAATGCAGAGGCTGCCACGGCCCTCGAGGGCAAAACCACCGGCACACTGCAGTGGTTCGCCGCTGGCCACATAGGCCTCGATCTCGGCCTTACTCAGCGGAGCAAAGCGCACCAGCGTTTCCACGCACGCCAACACATCAGGCTGGCCTCGACGGATCAGGCAATGGCCCGTGAGCAGAGATCCACAGCGACCCGCCATGCGCTGCCAGCGCTCAATCGCCTGCACAGGGCTCGAGGGCTTACCGAACACCTGCCCTTCAAAACTGAGCACCGAATCACAGCCCAGCACAGCCGTGATCTCGGCATCGGCCACAGGATCAAGCTCCTGGGCAACAGCAGTGGCCTTGGCCTCAGCCAGCAATCTCACCAGCTCTGCTGGATCTGCATGGTGGATCTGGTCTTCATCCACACCGCTGACGCGCACTCGATGCGGAACTCCCGCTTGCTCCAGCAAGCGGCGACGCGCCGGCGAGGCGGAAGCAAGCAAGAGCACGGGAACCCAACGCAGATCAACGCTCCGTAGGCTGCCAGGGACGGAAGGCTTCGCCATCGCTCACCCCACCGACCTGCTGGATCGACGCAGCCGTGACCGGGCCTGCCGGGCCATGGGATGCCTGCCCTTCTCTGAATCCCTCTACCGGGATCTTCAGCAGCAAGGCTTGGATGCCGGCGACATCTGGAGCAAGCCCAAGCGCTATGGCCGCACGACGCGCTGGTTCCGCAACAGCGAAGCCCTTGAGGACGATCTCCGCTGGCTGATCAGCGTGGGCGTGCTGCGCCGTGAAGTGGATGGACAGGGGCTGACCAGCCGCTTCAGGCTCACCCCCCTGGGTCGGCAACTCCTGGATGACGACCCTGCCCTCCTGCAGCGTTCGATTCCAGTGCTGGATCGGCTGCGCCACGGCCTGCGTCGGCGCTGGCCGCTGTGACCCACACCACTCCGCGACCTCTGATGGTGCTGGGCACCTCCAGCGGTGCCGGCAAATCACTGATGACGGCGGCGTTGTGCCGGGTGCTCCAACGACAGGGAGAACAGGCGCTGCCCTTCAAGGGCCAGAACATGAGCAACAACGCCTGGGTGGATGCCGATGGCGGCGAGATGGCCTACTCCCAGGCCATGCAGGCATGGGCGGCGGGCCTTGAGCCCTGCTGCGCCATGAATCCCGTGCTGCTGAAACCCCGGGGGGACAGCACGAGTGAGGTGATCCATGGGGGCCAAAGCGTGGGAATCGCCCGGGCCGAGCACTACTACCGCGACTGGTTCCGCCCGGGCTGGCAGGCGATCCGGACTGGGCTAATGCAGCTCCAGCAGCAATGGCCCCAAGGCCGGCTGGTGCTGGAGGGGGCGGGCAGCCCTGTGGAGGTGAACCTGCAGCGGCGCGATCTCACCAACCTGCGCCTGGCCCAGTACCTGCGGGCCAACTGCCTGCTGGTGGCCGACATTGAGCGCGGCGGCGTCTTTGCCCAGGTCGTCGGGACGCTCGCTTTGCTGCGCCCGGTGGAGCGTCCGCTGATCAAAGGCATCCTGATCAACCGCTTCCGCGGCCGTCGGGAGCTGTTTGACGAGGGTCGCAGCTGGCTGGAAGCCAACACCGGGGTACCGGTGCTGGGGGTGATGCCTTGGCTGAATGAGCTGTTTCCACCAGAAGATTCCCTCGATCTGCTGGAACGCAAACCCACCCGGGGGGCCACCGATCTGGAAATCGCAGTGCTGCGGTTGCCCTCCTTGAGCAACTTTTCCGATCTTGATCCGCTCGAGGCCGAACCCAGCCTGAGGCTGCGCTGGATTCAACCCGGAGAACCCCTGGGGGAGCCGGATGCCGTGATCCTTCCGGGAAGCAAGCAGACGCTGCGCGATCTGGAGGCGTTGAACAGCTGCGGGCTGGCCAACCAACTCAAGGCCTATGCCCGCGCTGGTGGATCCGTCTTGGGCATCTGCGGCGGGATGCAGATGCTGGGCAGAACATTGAGCGATCCGGAAGGCCTAGAAGGCACGGATCAGAGAGGGGCCCAGAACGGCTTGGGACTCCTGCCCCTGGCGACCACATTCAGCGGCACGAAACGGCTGAGCCAGCGCAGCATCGATGGCCTCTGGCCCATGGAGACGCCGCTGAGCGGATTTGAACTGCACTACGGAACCACCACGCCGGATCCCGGTCTTCAGCCCCTGAGCAGCGACCCTGGTTTGGGTTGGTGGGCTCCCGGCCCGAAGGATTCGAGCGTGGTGGGCACCTACCTGCATGGGTTACTCGACAACGGCCCCTGGCGACGGGCCTGGCTCAACAGGCTTCGCGATCAACGGGGGCTGCAGCCGTTGGCCAACGATCCCAAGAACCACAGCGCTCACCGTGACCTGTTGCTTGATCGCCTGGCCGATGCCTTCGAGCAACATGTGAACCTTGCTCCATTGCTCCAGCCATGACCTCGATTCCTGTGCGCTGGCCCGATGGCCGCACCACCCAGGAAACCATTGGCCAGGACTGGTTGGTGGCCGCCAGTGGAGCTGGCGTCAGCATCCCCACCGGCTGCCTGGGGGGCAGCTGCGGGGCATGCGAGATCGACGTGAACGGCAAGACGGTACGCGCCTGCATCAGCACCGTTCCGGCTTCGAAATCAGCGAAACTCAGCGTTGAATTCGCCACCGATCCGCACTGGTGACTCCTTTACGCCTCAGCCTGATGGCCCTGTTCACCGGAGCCTTGAGCGGTGCGGGTGTGGCTGTTGTGATGGGCTGGATCGGCGGCTTGAGCCGACTGCTCTGGGGTGATCCGGTGTTCGAGGGCTTGGATCGCGGCCTTCCCCTGGGCTGGTCACTGCTGATCTGCGGCGGCAGCGGCTTGATTCTTTCGCTGCTGCATCGCCCCGGTCCTGCCACCTTGCTGCCTGAGTTGCGCGAGACCCTGATTGATCTGAGTCATCCCGACCAGGCGCCGAAACGCGATGAAGCTCGCGGCCTTCTCGGAGCGGCGCTGGCCCAGATCGGTGGAGGTTCCATCGGGCCTGAGGCCCTGATGAGTCGCATGGCTGCCCTGATCAGCCAACACATCTGGCGTGGGCGCGACCAGAGGCTCCAGGCGGCAACCGTGGCAGGGAGCCTCGCCCTGTTCGGAGCTCCACTGCTGGGGGGTTCTGTTGTTGGCGATGCGCCACAACAGAACCGCAGACTGACGTTCCTCGACCGCTGGCTGCCGGGAAGTCTTGGCGGCTTGGCCGGTTTTGCCGCGTTCCATGGCATCGGAGCCGCCAGCGGGGGATCGCTGCAACGGCTCCCCTACATCTGGCCCAGCAGCCTGGGGGAAGATCTCGGCACCCTCGGCGCAGGCCTGCTCGGGGGAGCCATCGGCTGCGGCCTCGGATGGCTGTTGTTGCGCTGGCGAGGCTGGCTGGAGCAACGCCAACTCCTGGCCCAATGGCCCTGGTGGCCACTGCTCACCGGCCTGCTGCTGGGAGCATGCATGCACTGGCTGCCATTGGTTCCCTTTGCCGGGGAAGACCAGATGAGGCCCCTGCTGGAGGGCCACAACGCGAGTGACGCCTGGCTCCTGCTCCTCTCTGCGATCGTCAAATTGCTGATGCTGGGCCTGTGCCTGGAAACCGGCTGGCGGGGAGGGGTGTTCTTTCCCCTGTTCCTGGTCGCCTGCGCGCTGGGGATGGGCATGCATCTGCTTCTGCCAGATCTGGGCAACCTCGGCAGCTGGTGCGGCGCCCTCACCGGTGCGTTGTACCGCTGCGTGCTTCCTACACCCGTGGCGGTTCTGGTGCTGGGGCTTGCCCTCCTGCAAGGCCACGGAGCAGCTGGCCTACTGGTGGGCCTTGGCATGGCGCACCTGATCAGCTCGCAGGTTGCCCCGGATGGTGGCCCTCCACTTCGCCCTTGAACACACGACTGGCCCGGATATCTGCCGCCTCAATCGTGATGAGATCCAACTTGGTGAGGGCTTCCTCCATGCGCGAGAACAAGCGATTGGCCTGGCGCAGACGGGCCCGATCCAAAGCATTGCGAACCGAACGTGCGTTGGCGAAGAAAGGCAGCTGACGCCGGCGGGAGACATACTCCGCAAAGGCCGTCTGGGCATCGGCACTGAACTGGTAGTGCTGGGCCTCCAGGAGCAGCCCTGCAATCGCCATCAGCTCGTCGTCGCTGTAGTCCGGGAAATCGAGATGGTGGGCCACCCGTGAAGAAAGCCCAGGATTGGAGCTGTAGAACGTCTCCATCCGATCTCTGTATCCCGCGAAGATCACCACCACATCGCTGCGCCGGCTCTCCATCTCCTGCAGGAGGATCTCAATTGCCTCGGCGCCGTAATCGCGTTCGTTATCTGGTTTGTAGAGGTAATAGGCCTCATCAATGAACAGCACGCCCCCCTGGGCGCGCTTGAGCATCTCCTTGGTTTTTGGGGCGGTGTGACCCACGTACTGACCCACCAGATCGTCGCGGGTGGCCGTCACCACATGGCCTTTGCGGAGGTAACCCAGGCGGTGCAGGATTTGCGACATCCGCTGCGCCACGGTGGTTTTGCCGGTTCCGGGATGGCCGGTGAACGACATGTGCAGACTCGGGGCGGTGCTGGGCAACTCCAGTTGCTGCCGCGCCTGATCCACCAGCAGCAGGGCCGCAATCTCTCGGATCCGCGTCTTCACCGGCGCCAGGCCAATCAGTTCACGGTCCAGTTGGTCCAACACCTCAGCCACACCGGAATCGGCATAGGCCGAAGCCAGGTCAACCGAGGAGGGCATCGATCTCTGCGGTAAAAGCGCGATCGGCGTCGCTTAGCTGAGCGTCGGGGCCGTCATCCTCCGGCCGAATCGTGATGTTTACGTAGGTGCGCCCGAAGCTGATGTCGGGAAAGCGCTGGGTCGCCTCGCTGCGCTCACCAAGCTTGTCGAGAAAATCGCGGGTGGCGTCATAGCTGTCGAACTCGAAACGACACTCGAGGCATACGGGTCGTTTCCGCTCCTGCCACTGATTCATCAGAGCCCCCGTTCAGCTTGAACCTGCTG
>Ga0213866_10002348_pt1 | contig 13419 bp, 30 predicted proteins | sample PICome_11_FD_160079 | JGI IMG/M metagenome (GOLD analysis project Ga0213866, IMG submission 160079) | Coastal seawater microbial communities near Pivers Island, North Carolina, United States - PICO284 | ecosystem: Environmental > Aquatic > Marine > Coastal | place: USA: North Carolina...
TGGTTCGATGTCCTCGACGATTGGCTTAAGAGAGATCGTTTCGTTTTTGTTGGCTGGTCTGGACTTCTTCTTTTTCCCACAGCTTATCTTGCTATTGGTGGTTGGCTTACTGGGACAACTTTCGTTACGAGTTGGTACACTCATGGCCTTGCATCCAGTTATCTTGAGGGTGCAAACTTTCTTACTGCGGCAGTTAGTACTCCAGCAGATTCTATGGGTCATTCTCTTCTTCTTCTCTGGGGCCCTGAGGCTCAGGGAGATATCGTCCGCTGGTTCCAACTTGGGGGACTCTGGACTTTTGTGGCGCTCCACGGAGCCTTCGCTCTTATAGGATTCATGTTACGTCAGTTCGAAATTAGTCGTCTCGTAGGGATTAGACCATACAATGCGATTGCTTTTTCAGGTCCTATTGCCGTATTTGTTAGTGTATTCCTCATGTACCCTCTTGGGCAGTCCAGTTGGTTCTTTGCGCCGTCATTTGGTGTTGCAGCAATCTTCCGCTTCCTTCTATTTCTCCAGGGATTCCACAATTGGACGCTTAATCCCTTCCACATGATGGGTGTGGCAGGTATCCTTGGTGGTGCATTGCTTTCTGCGATTCATGGTGTTACAGTAGAGAACACCTTGTATGAAGACGGTGAACAAGCAAACACATTCAAAGCGTTCGACACAACGCAAGAAGAGGAGACCTATTCTATGGTCACCGCAAACCGTTTTTGGTCACAGATTTTCGGTATTGCATTCAGCAATAAGCGTTGGCTACATTTCTTTATGTTGTTTGTTCCTGTTATGGGTCTTTGGACCTCTAGCATCGGTATTATTGGTCTTGCACTTAACCTTAGAGCTTATGATTTTGTTTCACAAGAGGTCAGAGCTGCGGAGGATCCGGAATTTGAAACTTTCTATACGAAAAACATCCTCCTCAATGAAGGACTCCGTGCCTGGATGGCTCCAGTAGACCAACCTCACGAGAACTTTGTATTCCCAGAGGAAGTTCTTCCCCGTGGAAATGCTCTGTGATATCAGGATTTTTAATAATTGACATTTATTAAGAAAACAACTATGATGGGGGTTGGAAACAACCCTCTTTTTTATGTTGTATATCTTTTCAAAGACGGATTGTGGACCTTGCATTCTGGTAAAGAAATATTTTAAAGCCATGAATGATTCAAGGACAGAACAAATCCAAGAAGTCCTCCTTGATGAAGGATGTCCTCAAGAGAATCTAGATCTTGCTAGAAAATATAAAGTCACTGCAACTCCTGTGTTGATTGCAGTTGATGAAAACGGGGAAAAACTAGAATACTATGAAGGTGGAGTACCCATTACCCAAAACATTATTAAGTTATTAGAAAAATATGTTTAAACTTTTTATTGCCAAACTCCGTTGGGGTAAACTTTCTCAAGAACAACTCGATGAATTAAAGACATTGCCTTTCAATGAAGTTTGTAGAAGACCTTATCTTGCACCAAGACTACATAGACATTATTAAATGATTAGTTCTGATACTCCACCCAAACTGAGGGAGATCATCATGAACACTTGGCCTCAGTTATTTTGGTTAAAGAAACAAAAAGAAACTCCAAATGAACCTCCCAAAGACATTCAGTCAGACATGCGATAGTCCTTATGACCGCCATGATTATAGGGTCAGATATTCCAATGGAAAATCGGTTGTTTTTGATAACTATGAAGATGTTCAATTAACATGGTTTCGAACTCCAACTCAATTTCTGGGACATGTCGAAGTTCTTGACAAGAAAAAACCTAAAAAAGGATTTTTATAATGAATAACTATACTCCTGAAGAGTACTGGTCTGTTATCAATACCAAGACTGGAAAAAAGATTGCCGACTGTGGAAAAGAATGTGATGCTAAGAGTCTTGTAGACATGCGTCCTGGAGAACGTTCTTGCATTAAAAACACTAACTATCTTATGGGTCCTGTGATTGATGTAACTCCACCCCCTACACTCCCTACAAATGAAATTGTCGTGAATATGGATGGTGGAGTTGGTGGATCATGGAAGGTTGAAGAACCCAGACAGTTAGAAGAAGGTCAACTCAAACTAAAGGAGAGCGATGCCGAAGTTTTCGTACCCTAATGATCCACCGGATTCCAAGTGTCCATACTGTGGGGAACATGGGAAACCTTGTTCCCATGTAGATAGTTTAGCAAGAGCATATGCTCGTGGTGCTTGTAAGAAAAAGTCTGTGGCCAAAAATGAGCTTTGATTTCATTTTTCGGGGACAAAATTTCCGGTGAAAATTTTGATTGGCCAGGTCCGCCTATATAAAAGGCACCATTTTTTCTTACAATGCCTAGGAATCAAATCACTAAGGATGAAATTAAGGTAAGAGTCTTAAATCTGAAAAATAAAGTAGAACAAGAATCGACACCTTATAAAAAAGAAAAAGAACTTGCCCACAAGTATCTCAATGAAGTATTATTAATTATTGACCAGTATGCTAGATGAGTCATGACTCTTCCACAACAAGAACACAACTCTCTAATTGCTACTAGAGAGTTTCTGATTGATTTGATGGATCCTAAAAAAATTCCTGGAGTTCCAAAAAAAGTTAGGTTATCTGCAAGATCTCTTTTAAAACATTATCCAACTAGATTGAGACTTGATGAACTTTATGATGGAGAAACCTTTGAAAGTCCTACTAATAATAATAAAGTAGTAAATAATAATCAAACTTGGCAAACACCTGGATTTAAGTGGAAAACTGAAGTGGAGTTCATTCCTAACAAATAATGTTTACTATTATTAACTACTTGACGGCATTTTGGTCAGTTGTTATAATGAACTGTATTCAACCCGTTAACTGGCAATATTGTTATCGAGTTGACCAGTGGTTGATTCCAGATATTCAAGAAGGATGGAAACATTACACTGGTGAAATAGTCCCATATCAAACCGAGAAGGACTATCTCAAGGGGAATTAGCTCAGTTGGTAGAGCGCCTGCTTTGCAAGCAGGATGTCAGCGGTTCGAGTCCGCTATTCTCCATCTTGACAAAGATGTTAAATAGACTATAATAGTGTTGTGCTAAACACATATATATGAAAGTCCCAACAAAATCCGAACTGGTTCACCTAAAGATTCAAGCAGCAATGCGTGAACATTCTTTTCCTGAAGAGGAAATGAAGTATCTTGGTATTCGTGATGGAGAACATTGGTATCTTGTCGCTAATGAACATGAAGTTCCTGTGAGTGACATTGAAGAGTTTGAATTTGCTGGGGAAGTAGACGGAGAAAACTAATGAAAGATCAGTACACGATTGATGATGGAGAATCAAAACAAGACAAATGGAACAGGGGTCTTGATATTTTTATTGAATCGGTGATGAAACCAGATCCATCACTCAGGCAATGTGCTCATAATCAAAAATGTTATCATGAACTTATGGATGTTAGAGAGAACGTCCTAAAGTATCTCAATACTTTGAGATGGCATTGATATGCAAATTGAGTACTACTATATTTTGTTTTTAATATTTGCAGTTCTTGCTTATTTTATAGTCACTGATAATAGTATCGCACAAGCTTTTGTTTATTTGACCAAGTTAGTAGAACTTAAATACAGAAAAACTCAGTGGTGGTTATTACACAATCCATCAAATCCTGTGGTAAAATATTTTATGTGGAGGAGATCAATAAAGTTGGCTAAACAATTACAAAAAGAATTTGATAAAGTCAGTGATGAATAGTAATAATGAATGGGACCAACTGAAAAAAGTAATAGTTGGTGTTGCTGATTATGCACAGGTTCCCGAGATGGATAGGTCACACCGATACATTAATTACGCAGATAAAAGTGATGTATCTGATGTTGTTCCTGGACCATATCCAGATATAGTAATTCAAGAAGCAAACGAAGATTTGGAAGGTCTTGTTTCTGTTCTTCGGGAACAGGGTGTTGAAGTTGTTAGACCTGACCGAGAATATACTGACTACTATAATTTTTGTCCAAGAGATTGTATTTTTACGCACAAAGGATTGTCTTTGGCGACTCCAATGCCTTTGAGTTCTAGGAAATATAATTGGAGGGCATTTGCACAACATTTTGATTCTGTACTTCATATCCCATGTTCTTATGAGGATGAATTGTACAATGAAGAATGTATAGGAAATAAAGACATTCTCTCTCTGACAGAATCTTCTCCTGCTTTTGATGCAGCCAATATCATCAGAGCCAATGATGACCTCCTCTATCTTGTTTCAAATACTGGAAATGTAAAAGGTGCAGAATTACTTCAAAAACTTGTAGGACCAGAAGTAAAAGTTCATTTACTTCAAGGTGTTTATAGTTATGTTCATATTGATAGTACTGTTGCATTTTTAAGGGAAGGTTTGGTGATGGTAAACCCATCAAGGGTAAAATCTAAGGATGATTTGCCAGAACCATTTAGGAGTTGGGATATTATTTTTGCTCCAGAACCTTATGATACTGGTTACTATGGTTCATACAATAATGCATCTCCCTGGGGCAATCTAAATTTACTTAGTATTAATCCCAATCTGGTAATCCTAGAAGAACACCAACATGATACTAGGAAAGAGTTGGAAAAATATGGAATTGAATCCATCATGATTCGATGGAGACATGGTAGAACCTTAGCCGGTTTTTTTCATTGTGTTACATTGGATTTGGATAGGGGACATTGACGATCTGTCCAAAATAGACTAAAATGGTTTGACTACCAGATTTTTCTATGAAAGACCTCAAAGTTTCATATCCCTTTAGGGAAATTCTAGAAGGAGATTTTGTAAAATTTATTGGGTGCACAAGAGAACAAGTAAAATGGGGAAATAACACTGATCCGGAAAGTTTACTTGTTCCCGGTGGAGTTTATTTTGTAGAAAAATTGATTATCAAATCTTCCCACACAAAACTTATACTTCGAGGAGTTGATGGGAAATTTAATAGTGTTTGTTTTGAAAAACTATGAAATGTGAAGTGACTCTTTATGTTGCTGGCAAAGTCTTTAAGGAAGAGGTTCATGCTCGTGACTATCAAGAAGCAAGAGAAGTAGCTCTTGCTAGAAATCCAAATGCTAAAATTATAGGCGTAACAGCAGTATTCAAATGAAAAACAAAAATCATCAGGTCAAATCCAGAATGTATTATTATTTCTGGGGAGTTTGTACAGTTTCTGTAGTTCTGGGACAACTATATGTTGGTACTGGATATCGTATAATGGCTGATAGTTTTAATAAGTTGATTTATTCTGCAATTGAAGAGATTCAACGTCCTGCTCCTGGGAGTATTTAATGAGTGAAGTAACTTTTAAGAAACACCGAGTATTCCGTGAGACGGACTCAGTAGTTTTTTATGATATCTCTGTAGAGAATTCCAATGCATCTGATTTAGTCTGTCATACTGGCCCTGCAATTTCTCCCCCAAATGATATTGTTGGTGCAAAACAATTTTATATTCACTATCACCAAATAGACCACAATAGGGTTCTTTCTGGTGTTCGTACATTTGAACTTGTGAATCCAGAGTGGAAATATCCTTACCACATTGTTCACTTGAATCGTTCTTCTGGTGCCCTTGTAATACCGGCTGGAACGTATCATCGATCTACATCAGGTGAAGAGGGATCTATTGTTATTAACCAGGCAATTCGTAATGATGAATTTGATCCTGAAACCGAATTTATTCCTGTTTCTGCTGGACAAAATGTAGACTTGTATCGTATACTGTCACACGAGAAACCAGTAATCCATACCCTAGGTGAATAAAATGACCGATAGAACTACACGTTGGAGAGAAATTTTCTCCGAAATAACACAAGACAATGGGTACTATGAAGTTGGTAAGGTAAATTTCTACAACCTTACCTCTTTAATCGAAGACTTGTATGTTAGAATTGACGAGTTGGAGTCGGAACTCAAAAATGCCCGAGAATGAATTGTTCCCTTGGGAATCTTTTCGATATCGAATTGATTTGATGGACAAAAAAGATAAACGAACCTGTTGGTTTGAGTGCCAAGAACATGCTGATAAGTTCGTCAAACAACATAAACTTAAAAAGAAAGATTACAAGTTAACAATTAACAAATGATTGAACTCACTTTAGTAACTCTATTAAATAGTATAGCTACTGAATTTTGCATGTATCGTGACCAAGGAAACGATACTCTTAAATCAGTACTTCTTGCCTACAGTTATGCTAATGAAAAATATGGAGGAACTGAAGTGAGAAAAGTTATTAGAGATTCTATTGGAATTGAAGTCGCAGCCTTAGCTGCAGTTGCAACCAAATGCCCAAATCACTTATAGGAGAAATCATTGGAAGAATTTGAGTGGATTGATGATTGTTTTCGTGTCTACAAAACACAGTATGGTTTGTGGCATAGTGTCATGAAAGATGGTCGTGAACTTGTAACTGGTCTGTCTGAACAGGTTTGCATTAGAATGACACGATTTTATCTGAAAGGTCAACAGGAAGGTTGGGGTGTAGAAAATAGTCGTGTTGTTAATGATGGTGTAGTTGGAGGTAAACTGTAACCATGTATCGTCCCAAGGTAAATGACTACGTTAAGTGGAAAGATTCTCTTGGTAGAGTTACTCAAGGATGGATATATTTTGTAAACGATCAATACATTACAATTGAGATAGGAGTCACATGTAAAAATGAAGAAAACATTGAAGCTTGTCCAATTCATCAAAAGACTCATTGTTTAGTTCTTTGTTTTCCAGAAAATTGGAAAGAACTAGAGTATATCAAGAGTAGAGTATCCAAACATTGTGACGATACATATAATGACATTCCAGAAAGATATTGATGAATAAAATATGGAGAATATGGGCCAAAGCACTAGGTGCAAAGGAAGGAAATAATGATAGAGAAGCAGATATTATTGCTGGCATACGCACCCTTATTCTTATTTGTTACATGGTCACTAATGTCGCTATCGTGGCTAATGCAATAAGACATTGGAATGATGTTGATCATCAAACAAACAGAGAGTTGCAACTTCGTTAAGTAGTTCTGCACCATTCTGCGTAAATTCTATGATTACTGTCCCACCTTAGATCTACGCACTCAAATCCAAATTGTTTTGAAAACTCTTTGTGATGTTCAAATGTCCATGGGAAAAAATCTATTTGTTTACAGTCTTTGTGTCTATGATCTTTTCTGCCTGGATTGGATCTCCAGTATATTCGTGCATCTGGTTTCAGTAGGTTTACTACACAACTTATTTCTGATATAATTTTATCGTGTGATCCGAAGTTTAAACTTCCTAGACAGAAAGCAACATCAAACTTCTGTTCAGTTTTAAATTCTTCTATTGTTACTTTGTAATCTGCTTCATCATATGCAGGATCTATACCGATCAAGTTTTTTATTTTTCCTTTAAATAGATTTGGTCCACAACCTACATCCAAAACCCATTCATCATCACAAATATTATCAATTAAGTTCCAACCACAATAAAAATATTGTGATAGGTTACTCTTCCATTTGTGTGCAAAGTATTCATTCAATTGTTCTTGATTCATGAAATTGCCTAATAGGATATTTTTTACTGGAGTTCCTGGATCCCGTTGGAGCGGTATCGCCCAGACATTAGAAACGATGTATGGTATGAATACCTCTGACCGCACACCTGAGCGTGAATACGATCATCATAGCTATACTGGACATAAAGGTGCATACTTTGGACCGCAGATGGAGTTTGATACGATTCTAGATGCAGATTATATTGATCAAGCATGGACTGAACCAGATGGATGCAAACTCGTGAAGAGTCATGAGTGGTCATATTATCTAGGTAACATACGCAAGTGGTTTCCTGATGATTGGATTATGATGGTATATCGTCCAGATATGTCTAGTTATGCCTGGTGGCACGAGGCTGGTGGATTCCAAATTAAGTATCCAAATTACTCTGCCTATAAAGATAGTAATATGATGTTGTCTGAGATCATGAAACAGAATTCTTCTATCTTGGAATTTGGTAGGTTAAATAAATGCAAGTGGGAATACTTTACTTCAGAATGGATTGAGGAAAAATTTCATCAAAGAGTTGAAGTAACTAATACATTTTCAGATATTCTTGTAACTTTGTTTAGGTGAAATATGACTAACTATGGAATAATAGATCATAATCCAGATATTTTTAATGATGAAAAAACATGGTCAGTTGGATGGCGTATGCCAAAAAATAATAAAATATATCAAACAAAAATAAATTCAAAAATATTAGAATCTGTTCATAAGTATGGTTTTGAAACAGTACGTAAGTATCTCAGTGAAAACAAATTAAAAGAACTTGTTGATAGAGATAGGGAAGATATTACTTTAATATCTTTTCCTTATAAATCTGGAGGAAATTTTTTTGGAAATTGTTTGTCATTAAGTAATAAAGTTTTTATTTCTTCTTATCCGACAATAGAAGATAAATGTAATTTTTTATGTTCATCCTATGATTCTGAGAAAAAATATTGGAATGATGTTAACATTTCTGATGAGTCTTTATTAAGGTCTTTCGTTTTGTCTCATATTGAAGAAGATCGTAATGTAAAAACATTGTGGAATTTTTGGAGTAATTCAAATAGTGTTATATTATTCAAAAATATTTCTCTATTTGTTGGACTTCGAAAATGTGTTGCTTCTTGGAAATCTTGTAATGGATATTATGATGTTGATGAGAATGGAAATCAGATATTATTACATAAAGTTTTAAACTTAAGCGCAAGTGATATAGTAAATTTGCAATGGAAGGGATCAGCGAGAAATACTAGGGAAATTAATTTACATAATATCTTAAACGAAAGTAAAATTAATATAACCAATTATTATAAGTTGTCTTCAAAAGTTAGGAATAATTTGAAGACGATATTTAGTGATAAGAAATCTAATTTGCCTCAAGTTTATTCTTATTGTAAATTGAGTACTAAGAAACAAGTATACTTTTGGGATGTTAATTGGTATCTTGATGAAGAGGAGTTTCTTTCTAATATGAAAAGTTTTTATATTGCTTTAGATCTGGGCGACTTCGATGAAGAGTCAACTAAAAGATGTTATAGGTCCTGGATGAAAGCTTTATATCGATGTGCTTACAATATTTTAAAAGAACATAAATAACTAAACCATTATACAAATAGGTGATGAGTAACATGTTAACTGGAAAAGAATTCGTATCTAAAATTAGAGAGGGCAACACAGAACTCTTTGCCCAGTCCCGTGAAAACGTTCGTCGTTTCTTCGCTTCTAACCCAAGCAAAGAACACATGGTAGAACACTTCCGTGGACGTATGGTTAATGAAGCAGCAAACATGAGAGCAATCTCTGCAGAGATCGCTGCTGCTCCTGCATCCATGGATGTAACCGAGTTGGAACTTCTCACCAAGCAAGCACAAGACGAAGCAAAACACTTCCGTATGGTTAAGGAAGTCATTGAGCACATCTCTGGTGAAGAACTAGATGTTGCTGCTGCATTTGCTGCAGAAGAGGCTGCGCCACAGGCGAAGGGTGCATCACTCCTAGACAAGTATGAGGCATCTTCTGACCCTGCTGCTCTTGCTGCATACCAACTCGTCGCCGAGGGTCGTGCAGAGGCGGTATGGCACGAAATGGCTGAGTGTGTTGAAGATGAGTTCATCTCTTCACGTTATGCCGCAATCGCTAAGGACGAAGGTTTCCACTCCAACATCGGTGCTTGGAAACTAGAGAAACTAGTAGAGGGTGCTGCAGACGTTCAGGAACGCATCCTTGCAATGGTAGAACAAATGCGTTATGATCTCCTTGAAATCAGCAATAAGAACACTGCTATTGCTGTCTGATATAAACCTTTTATATTATGAGTACAATTGAAAGAAGAAGACGTAAAGATAAAACTCGTATAATCAAGTGGGTCAGTGCCAGTACAATACTCATCGCAATGGTGTTTCATGTACTGGGGCTGACCCCTTGGAATAGCATACTACAACTAATCGGTGCATCTGGTTGGACGTATGTGGGATTTAAATGGAAGGAACGTTCTATCATTATGAACTTCCTCCCACAATTTTTTATTATCATACCTGGATTGATCTATCTATTCTTTTTAAAATGATTAAAGTACTTTTCATTGCTAAAATTAAAGCTTTAACCCCAGAATATGACAATCCAGTAAGTCAACCAATAGACCTTAAGTAATGAATTTTGATACGGATAGATTGATCTTGGGTCTTTATCCAATGGGTGCTGGTGGAAAGTTTCTTACCAACTGTTTGTCCTTGAGTAGTGACGTACTTTTATTGGATAAGGAACTTGCTTTGAAACAGTTATCCTGTGATGATAAATTTAATTTAGTTAATAGTATGATATCTGGGACACCTGATACTCAGTGGGAAGATTTTTATCTTGATGAAACTTCTTTTTGGCAAACTTATCCAGAAGACTTGGATTATAAAAGTAAGGATCAGTACATATCAGAACTGAATCAAAATAATTTCTTAAAAGAAATTTCTAGAGGAAGGAAATATTTTTTTCTTCTCCCTCATTACTATTCCGCATACTCAAAATTAAAAGATCTTTGGAAAAATTCAAAGACGATAGTATTTAAAAATTCTGCACTCTTTGTATTGATTAGAAATTGCCATAGAGAATTCTCAATGTATCTTTGGGTAAAGATGAGAGAAAGATATCCAGAACACATGAATCTCATGTCACCCTATTGGAAGTCTTTACCAAAACATATTTTAGAAGAACTGAGAACAGTTGATATTGATGGTATGAAACTTTATCATAAGGATAGATTTTCTTTTGAGTCGGTTTGGAATAGTCTTAGGAAAGATTATTGGCCTAAAACACCACCACTATCCATAGAACAGTTTATGAGTTATAATAGTAATCTAAGAGAAGATATAATATCCACTTTCAATAACCACCAAGACATTTACTTTAGTGAACTAGAAAATTATCCAGATGAATTGATAAATGATTCTGATTTTGTCTGGGATACAAACTGGTTTTTTGATAAAGAAATAACCATAGATAACGTGGAAAAACTTTATACACAACTAAATCTTTCCAATTACAATAAAGAATATATTTCAACTTTATATGATAGTTGGATACGAAAAAATGATTCCATCACTTTGAATTCACGATGAAAAAACTGGCAATTCTTACAGGACCACAAGGATCTGGTAATCATCTTTGGTCAAAGATATTCTCTCTACACCCAGAAGTATTTGGGTGGAAGACTCTTCTGGATAACTATTGGGAAGCCCATAGATTCGCAGAACCATTTTGTGAACACTGGAAGGATCTGTCAAAGTTGAAAGACTTTGATTGGTCTACTCATGAGTATTTCTTTACCAGTATTAGTGTTCCTCTTGGCATTCAAGAGAAGAAATGGGAACCAAATATCATGTTATTCGCCAACGAAGTGGAGAAACTTGGCATTAAAACGCAAATATTGGTAATTGGTAGAGATCAAAATATTCTTAGACATCAACAGACTCGTTTGAGGAAAGAGAGTACTTTGCCTTTGTTCATGAAACAACTTCCAAAGTTTCCCAATCCAATCTTCTTAAGTTACGAGTTATTGTATCTTTATAAACAAGACTATCTAAAGAGTTTGGATGTTGGTATTCCAATCGCTTGGGATGATCCTAGAGTGGATGAAATCTTATCTAATGATCCAAACGATAAGTATGTACATCATGTAGAGGAATATTTTTTAGATAACTGTAACAAAACTGGAGTGCCTCTTAAGTCATTATGAAAAAACTTGTGATCATTACTGGCCCACAAGGATCTGGAAATCATTTCTTCAGTAGAGTATTCAGCACTCACCCTAAAGTTGGTGGGTGGAAGAGTCTTTTAGATAAGTATTGGGTTCCTAGTGATGAAGAATACTTTGCCAAGTATTGGGTGAATCCTGAAGAGTTATCCGAGAAAGACTTTGAGGGTTATGATTACTGGTTGGCAAATGTAAGTTGCCCATTCTTCTATGATGGAGTAAGATATATTCCAAAGATCCGAGAGTTTGCAGAGAAGGTTCAATCTTTGGGGATTGAAGTTCAGATCTGTATTATTGTACGAGATCAGAATATTAACTCGGAACAACAAAAGAGAGTTCGTGGTGAAGTAACTCTACCAGTTGCAATGCACTACTATCAGAATGAGATCATTGGGAATGGATTCAAAGTCCACTTCTTAGACAACGAAGCTTTCTTTTTACACAAAAACTATTACTTGAAGTGGATCAGTCAACTTCTAGATTTCCCCGTTGATTATGATAATTCCGATGTCTTTAAGTTTATCACTGAAGATCCTAATAAGAAGTACGTTAAATATGTAGATAAGTATTGGTTAGATGATGAGGTTTGGTATGGAATTCAATCAAAAGACCGACGAAACGTATGAAGTTACTGATATTTTTCCTTTAGCTTTTTATAGGGGGAAGGTAAGTTGTCATGATAAATTTAAAAAGTTATTTTTTGATGATATCAAACATTTTAATACAAATTGTATTGAGAAAAAAAATCCATTAACTTCCCTTCACACCGAAGAAAAATATACAATGTTGTTTGATTCATTGAAAGAAAATTTGAATCAATATATGTCAGTTTTGGGAATTGATTTTACAAAGTTGTCATATCATGTTGTTAAGTGTTGGTCAGATTATAGAGGATCAGATTCTGAAGAAGTTTTTGATGTAAATGAAAACAGATACGATCTTTACGTTCCAGATGCGGTTCATCCGCATTGGCACAATCACTGCGAATTAGTATTTGTATATTATGTTAGCGCAAATGAAACTTCAGATAAATTTGTTTTGGAAAATTGTGTCGGGAATCAAAATGACCCCGACGCTGTATTGGAACTTGCTAGAGCTAACAATATTATGACAGAGCGGAACAAATACAATACTAAGTACCATTTCCATCAACCTGAAGAGGGTGAGGTCATTATAGTGCCCAGTAAATTTTATCATTTTACTAGGAGAACTGTTAGGAGAGTGGGTGAAAGACTTGCAATTGGTGGGGATGTCCGATTAACTTCTAATCGTAATGGAGCAATGCAATTGCAATTAGCTCCACATCCATCTGAGTGGAGAGAATTATGAAATTTTTGTATATAATTGATTACTGGGTTCCAGAATACACTGGCGTCATAAATCTCATAGCATCATCAGACAAAGAAGCGTTTCAAATAATTTCTACCAAAAAGATTATAGATCATGTAGGTGAATACTATACAGAAATTAAAAGTGATTATGAATATAATGACACGTATAAAATACCTGTATGTAGAAATATTCTAAAAGCCCAAAGATTTCCACTTATACCAAGTAGTCCAGGGTTTAAAGACTTTTATTCTGGTATTGTGTATTTTGTTTCAGTTAAAAACTGTTGACAAAATGTATGATATATACTAAAATTCAGTAAAATATAAAATCATG
>Ga0213866_10002349_pt1 | contig 13416 bp, 8 predicted proteins | sample PICome_11_FD_160079 | JGI IMG/M metagenome (GOLD analysis project Ga0213866, IMG submission 160079) | Coastal seawater microbial communities near Pivers Island, North Carolina, United States - PICO284 | ecosystem: Environmental > Aquatic > Marine > Coastal | place: USA: North Carolina...
TCTGCGGTCAATAATAAGGTTGAGGTCACAGGTGGTGACCAGACTGTCATCGTTGAGGGTAACGGTAATCTTGTATATAACGGAAATCTAAATCTCAAGGTTACGGGCGATTTTAACGTAGATGTTGGTGGTAACTACAATGTTCAGGTTGCGGGTAATCAGGTAGAGAATATCAAACGCAATCACAAAACTACTGTGGAAGAAAACTCTCATTACATCACTAAAGGCACAAAGAATACCAAGACGGTTGGAACGCATACAGACATCATGTTATCAGACAACAATCAGATTGTCAATGGTAATCAACAGAATGTAGTTGAGGGTAATGTAGATATTTTCTCTGAAGAAAAGATTTTCATTTCTGGTAAAGAACAGTTTGCGGTATCTGCGAAGGTTGCGAACATTGCTGCTGCGAAACAAATCTCTGTGTTTGGTCAGAAGGGTGTTATTGGTGGTAAAGAGGTTGACTTCACTGGTAAATCTTATTATGGTTCTAAGGGTGAAGTTGAGGCAGCATCTAACGCAATCTTCTATGGAACATTCAAAGGTGTCGCAACCGAAGCGATTCGTTCTGTCAATGCGGACAAAGCGGCATTTGCTGAAGTATCAGACCTTACACACTCACAGTCATATGGAGAAGCACTCACATCTGGTTCTACAGTTGGTGATACTGCGACACTTACATCATTGACACAAGAAGCAATCTCTGGTCAGGACGCACCAATCACTCCAGACTTGGTTGTTGACCATACACTCAACGGGTCATATGCGATTCAGACTGTTGTGGTTGATGCTGATGATGTATTGAAGAAGAGTCTTGACCTTGAAGATAAATATAGTTTTGTTTTCAGAACAACACCAACCACTCAAGAGATTCGTTCTGCGTTCAGAAACGAGGACTCAAGAAACACCGTTGCGGAACTTCTCGTATCAGAAGGAAGATTGAATCCTGATTACAGAAGTATTACTCCACCAGCGATTGGTAGGACTGTTGGTAAATCAACCTCATCTAGATATGGTTATACACCTATTGGTAATGCGATTGAGAATAGAGGAAAGAGATTTAGACCATGATGATATTAGTAGACCCAGTATATAATCCAGAGAACCAAGAGACAATCACTTCTGCGACCAAACTTGGGCCAGGCATCACGATTGCGAAGTTCCTTGGTGCGTATGGTGATAGAACATCTTTCAACCATGTAGAGTTCGATTTCACTCGTAGACAGATTGCTCGTAATCTGTATCTCCATGCGGAAGCGATGAGAACAATCAATGGTAACACCAACATCTTCAATGATGTCCGTTTGATTGTCAGTGAGGGTCTGTATAGACGTAATCTCGCTGCTGATGTCGGTGATGAGAACATGGAAGACAAGGCATTTGGTCGTCTTGTATATTATCAAGTCATCGGAAGAAATGGTAAGATTGACTTTGAGAAAACATTTGAGGTCGCAGAATATTGGAAGGATTATATCAACTTCGATACTCTGTATCTTGATTATGACTCATATAATCCTGATGGAAGTCTGACCGCACAGATTGGTCTGAAGTTTCCTGAAGTTCCGTCAACCTTTGATGTAGATTTCTCTAATAACATCGAAACTTGGTATAATAACTTTCTTCAAAGTCGAGATGAACTTATAGAAATTCGCGAAACTGAATAAAAAAGTATATAAATAGAAACATGGCAAGAAGAGCATTCGCACAGGAAGATGGTAACCTCAACACCGCATCGGTGAAGAGTAGTCGTGTTCGTCAGTATATTGATATAGATTTGGCATTTGCTAATAAACCGTCTAGCGGTGAAATCTATAAGAAGACTGATGCGGCATCTGTCAAACAAGCAGTCAAGACACTTGTTTTGACTAACAAACTTGAGAAACCTTTCCGTCCTGACTTCGGTGGAGATGTCAGGGGATTGCTCTTTGAACTTGCGGATTACGGAGCGGATGATGTTGTCAAAGAAGATATCATCGACAATATTGAGAGATACGAACCAAGAGCAGAAGTTATTGATGTTGTGGTGAACACACAACCAGATAGAAACAGCATCAGCGTAAACATAAAATTTAGAGTGGTAAATACATCAGAGGAAGTCGAACTTACCACATCACTAGCAAGGTTAAGATAAAATGGCAACAACAATCAAATCAACCGCACTAGACTTTGATGCGATTAAAAATAATCTGAAGACATCACTCAGTGAATCAGGTGAGTTCACCGATTACAACTTTGAGGCATCTGGTCTATCAAACATTCTGGACGTTCTTGCGTATAATACACACTACAATGGTTTGATTGCGAACCTTGCTTTGAACGAATCGTTTCTGGGAACTGCTCAACTTCGAGCATCTATCGTATCTCTCGCAGAGGGTATCGGTTATATTCCAAACTCAAAGACTGCCTCACAAGCAATCATTAAAATGTCGATGAACCTGAGTTCTGTGACTGACCGACCAAATAAGATTACAATCGATGATGGATATAAGTTCAACGCAACTGTTGATGAAACCGACTATGTATTTCAAACACTAGAAGATTTGTCTGCCACAGATGATGGTAATGGAATATACAACTTCACCGATGCGTCTGGTAGTGAGAATATCAAAATCTATGAAGGCACAAATAGAACCAAGACATTCCTTGCTTTGAAAGCAACAGAAAATCCTGTGTATATCATTCCAGATAAAAGTCTTGATATTGATACGGCAGTTGTTCGTGTTTTTGAGACTGCTACAAGCACCGCCTTCACGACATATACCAATCTAGTTGATGCGAATGTTATCAATGAGAACTCCACACTTTTCATTCTGAAAGAAGCACCAAATGGATATTTCGAGCTCGCGTTTGGTAATGGTGTAACTCTTGGTAAAGCACCTGATGCGGGTAATAAAATCACTATCGAATACCTTTCGACTGCTGGTTCTGAAGCAGATACCGCAAAAACCTTCTCACCACAGAATCAGGTTTCCGTTGGCGGAACAGGATATAATGTAACAGTAACAACTCAAGCGAACTCTGTTGGTGGTGGTGACAAAGAGGATATCGAGTCGATTCGTAAGAATGCTCCGTTCCAGTATGCGTCTCAGAATCGTATGGTCACCGCTGTCGATTACTCCGCACTTGTTCTGAAGAACTTCTCCTCACTCATCAAAGATATTAAAGCATTTGGTGGTGAAGATGCTCTTGAACCAGAGTTTGGAACAGTATTCTTGTCTATTCTATTTAATGATGATGTCGATGCGACTACCGTTCAAGAAACAAAAGATGCGATTCAAGACCTCGCAAAACAACTATCTGTCGCATCATTTAGTCTCAAGTTCGATGACCCAGTGAAAACATTCATCGAGACACAAGTGTTCTTCCAGTTTAATCCTAACCTGACCACTTTGTCTCGTAACACAATTCAAGATAGTGTGAGCAACACTATTCAAAAATATTTTGATGATAACACTGGTAAGTTTGGTCAGTCATTCAGACGTTCAAATCTCTTGACTCTGATTGACGATGTAAGTCCTGCGATTCTTTCATCTCGTGCGAATGTGCGTTTCCAAAGAAGATTTACACCAACACTGAATACCATTCAAGACCATAAACTCAGATTTGTTTCTAATATTGCTGACACAGATGATGTCAATTATATTATTACATCGTCCTCGTTTAAGTTTAGAAACAAGACCTGTATTCTGAGAAACAAACTGAAAACGAATAAGTTAGAAGTATTTAATAACGATGATTCTGAAGTCATTGTCGATAATGTTGGTAGTTACACAGGTGACACGGTAGATATTGTCGGATTACAGATTGATGATTTTATTGGTTCAAATCAGTTCATTAAAGTAAGTGCGACACCAGCAAACCAAAGTGCTATCACTCCTTTCAGACAAGACCTTTTGGAAAGAGATGCTAACGAGTCCTTCTCTCGTATCGTAGATGTTGAGCCTGGAGTTACTAACTAATGTCTCACAAAACGGACGATACTCTAAAGGACTTAAATAGACGAGAGATTTCGTTTAGCCGTAATACTATTGAAGAAGTTCTTCCAGAGTTCTTCAAAACAGAGTATCCAAAACTAATCACTCTACTTGAAGAATATTATCACTTTGAAGACACCGATGAATCTCCTTCAAAACTGATACAAGAACTATTCTATAATCGTGATATCACACAGACTGACCTACAACTCCTCTCATACATTGAGGATGAACTTCTGTTAGGTCAATCATATTTCGAAGGATTTACCGACAAACGTGCTGCTGCGAAATATTCTTCCACTCTGTATCGTTCAAAGGGAACGAAGTATTCTATTCAACAGTTCTTTCGCACCTTCTTTGGTATCGACCCTGATGTGGTGTATACAAAAGAGAATGTATTTAAGGTCGGTGATGAGATTGGATTTAATAGTCAGAAGTTTCTTACCGACAATAAACTATATCAAACATTTGCGATTCTAGTCAAATCAGAACTGGCATTTAATGAATGGAGAGAACCATACAAACTCTTTACTCATCCTGCGGGTATGTTTATCGGTTCGGAAGTTCAGATTGTAACGAGTGTTACAGACACTCTCACCGCTCCTGCGGTTATTGCTGCTGATGCGCCACCAATCACGGTTGAAGCATCTGCTACATTTGGTTCGACAGGGGTAGGTGATGTAACCGCTCTTGTCGATGACATTTATGTTGACTCAGATGGTATCTTGAGTAGACTCAACGCAGAACTCACAAGTATTGAAGACCTCTCCGCACTGACCATTCAACAGATTGAAAATCAATACTCATCACTGCGTGAAGCACAAATTGCGACATCACCAACATTTGATGATTCGGATGAGGTAGGAACAAACGGTATGGACTTGTCAAACGACTTCTCATTCGAGACAATCGACCAAGACAGACACGTTTTCTACAGTTCGGATTCTGACCAATACCTGTTAAATTTAGGACATCTTAGTTAAAAAGTCTTATAAATAGAAGAAACATTTAGGAATGAAAAATGGCAAGACAGACATTAAATAGAGGCACAACAGCGAATGACGGAACGGGTGATACGCTCCGCACTGCTGCTCAGAAGATTAATGAGAACTTTGAAGAACTCTACCTAAGTATTGGTGGTGACTCTGCCACTGCGACAGTAACCTTGACCGAAGATGGTATAGTCTTTGAGGGTCAGACAGAGGATGACTTTGAGACCACGCTGATTGCGGTAGAACCTACGGTTGATAATATCATATATGTTCCAAATGACGGCGGGACACTTATTCTTGATTCTTGTGCTCAAACACTGACTAACAAGACCATTTTAAGTCCTTCACTGACTACTCCTAGTATTAAAGACAATGACTCTAGTCATAGTTATAATTTCGTAGTAGGTAATCTGTCTGCTGATAGAAATATTACTATTCCAACATTGTCAACAAATGACACCTTTGTCTTCGCAGATGCAACACAGACACTTAACAACAAAACTATTAATGGACTAACTGTATCCAATCCTATCTTTGGTGGTGTGAGTAATGGTTCATTCTTATTTGACAGTGGTAGCAACGAATATCTGAAACTTGTAAATGTCTCAAGTGCGGTCAACTTTGCAACAGTAACAAACTCTGCGACAGGAAATGCCCCGACCATCGATGTCGAAGGCGATGATACAAACATTAGTTTGAATCTGGGTTCAAAGGGAACAGGTGGTATTACCATCAAGAATAAACTTGTTCTGGAAAAAGGAACAGACGTAGCAAGCACCACTGCGGTAGACTTGACCGAACCTCTGACAGTATTCAATTCTGGTAGTTTGATTTCTCCAACTATTGGTGATGGGACTATTCAGGCAGAGACTAAATACTTCATAAATGTAGGCGCGGGTGAAGTAAGACTTACTCCATCAGGCGGCACATCAAATATTTTCAACGTGGATTCAGGAAATGGATTCATTGCTTTTGACGAGGGTGACGGTTGTCAACTCGTATGGAATGACACAAAAAGTAAATGGTTTGTCATTGCCAGTAATGGTATAACAACAGGGTAATTAAAATGGCGGTTGTAACAAATAGAATTAAAAAACAAGTTATTGCGAGTATACAATCAGATTTCAATGATTCTGACAATAACTATTTTGCGGTGATTGGACGTTCCGAAGATTGGAATGATTCCGATGTTGCTCCTACGGTAACGAATAGTCTAAGAGAAGAAAGAAACTTCCGTCTTGCCGCCCAGTCCGCTAAGAAGATTATTGACCTGTCATTTGTTGTTCCTCGTTACAACTGGTCGTCTGGTGCGATTTATTCTGCTTATGATGATGCACAGGTTGGTTACCCTACCCAGACCTACTATGTCATGAACGACAACAACCAAGTATACATTTGTTTACAACAATCTAAGGATGCTGCTGGTAACGCACAGGTGTCTACGGTTCAACCTTCGGGTAATACGACAGGCACACCATTCGATACCGCTGACGGTTATATCTGGAAGTTCTTATATTCTATCGGTGCGTTGGATGCTAACAAGTTTATTTCTGCCAACTTCATTCCTACTAAACTTGTGACAGCAACTGACTCTGACTCTCCTGCCGCTGATATCGAACAAGAGACTGTTCAAGGAAACGCTATTGTTGGTCAGGTTGTTGGTTATGCAGTTGATTCGGGTGGTGCTGGTTATACATCAACACCTACTGTTACGGTTACTGGTAACGGAACAAAGGCAAAAGCAAACGCAACCATCTCTGGTGGTCAGGTCGTAAAGGTAGAACTGATTGATAGTTCGGGCAGTTATACACTGGGTTCAGGATATGACTATGCTGATGTTGCGATAACTGGTGGTGGTTCACCATCTAAACCAGCTTCGGTTCGCGCAATCCTTTCAACTCCTTTAGGACTTGGTGGTGACCCAAGAGATGACCTTCGTTCAAACGGCATCATGTTCAACTCCAAACCAGACGGAACTGAAACTGGCGACTTTATCGTAGGTAACGATTTCCGTCAAGTTGGTCTGATGAAAAATCTTGAGTTGCCTGACAGTGATGCGAAGTTTACTGAATCTACAGGTAACGGACTGAAGAAACTTGTATTCTCAAGTGTATCAACAGCCTTTACTGCGGACAATACTATTCAAGGTTCAACCTCTGGTGTTCAAGCGTTGATTGATAGAGTTGACTCATCTAATGTATGGTATCACCAAACCGAAGCGACAGGATTCGGTAACTTTGATTCTGGTGAGAACGTCACCGAAACTGATGGTAATGGTGCTGGTGTCTTGAATGCCTCGTTTGCTCCATATGTAAACCCAGAAGTAGACATGTTGTCTGGTGAAGTCCTATATATCGATAACCGTGCTTCTGTTACTCGTGCTACAGACCAAACCGAAGATATTAAAATCGTAATCCAAATTTAAGGTAATAACCGATGCCAAGAACGTTTACAGAAAATGTATTTTCATCCACCTACAAGGATGATTTCAAGGACAGCGATAACTATCATCGCGTCCTGTTTAATAGTGGTCGGGCGCTCCAAGCGAGGGAACTTACCCAACTACAAACAATCATCCAAGAAGAGATTGGACGATTTGGTCGTAACATCTTTAAGGACGGTGCTTCTGTAAACCCAGGCGGCCCGACTATCAATACGAACTATGAGTTCGTTAAACTGAATACGACAACCAACTCACTCCCTGCGACACCAACTGATTTGGTTGGTGTAGAAATGACTGGGGGAACATCAACTGTCAAAGCACGAGTTCTTGAAGTCGTTGAGGCAGAAGGTTCAGACCCAGCAACAATCTATGTTCAATATACGAATACTTCGGGCGGAAGTCCAGGCGCTAACCCTGTTCGATTCTCTGCTGGTGAAGAACTGACTGGTGGTGGATTTACTCTTGATGTTCAAACAACGAATACGATTGCGAACCCAGCACTTGGTCGTGGTTGTAAAATTGCGTCTGGCGCGGGCGACTTCTTTACTCGTGGTCACTTTGTGTTCGCCAAATCTCAAGAACTAATCCTATCAAAATATACTCAGTTACCATCGAAAACTGTTGGTTTCAAAGTAACAGAAGATATTGTCACAACTGCTGACACAAACGAATTGTTTGACAATCAGGGTGCGACACCGAACTTGTCTTCGCCTGGCGCAGACCGTTATCGTATTCAACTGACATTGACGACACAAGACCTGATTGACTCTGACGAAAACTTCATCTTCTATTGTGAAGTTGTTGAGGGTAATATTGTTGACCAAGTCAAAGGGACAGATGATTATAACAAAATCAATGAACTCCTTGCGGAAAGAACAAAAGAAGAGTCTGGTAACTATATCGCAAATCAGTTTACGGTTGACCTCTCTGACTCAGGAACGAATCTGATTGCCACGGTCTCCAATGGTGTTGCGTATGTAAATGGTTATCGTGCGGAAACAGAAGTTCCTACGAAACTTTCTATCCCAAAACCTCGTTCAACCGTAGACATCGCAAACGAAGTGGTCGGTGTTAACTATGGTCAGTATTTCATCTGTGATGTTCTCAAAGGTAATCTGAACATTTCACAGTTTGAATCGGTCAATCTTCGTGACACTACCGCACATGGCGGTTCTACTATCGGGACAGCAAAGGTTCGTTATGTCGAAGAAGATGGTGCGAACTATCGTGTCTATCTCTTTGATATCAAAATGAACTCTGCTCAAGTCTTGCGTAATGTCAAATCTATCGGAACATCGACAACCGATTATGCTGACATTCTCCTTGAGAACAGTAAAGCAGTAATCAAAGAATCAACCAAAGTCAATCTGGTGTTCCCAACACCTAATCCTCGTCCAAAGAATATTAGTGATGTTGACTTTGAGGTTCAACGTATTCGCACAGGCACCGCTGATGGTTCGGGTGACCTGACTATTTCATTGTCCGCAACTGGTGAGACATTTGTAAATACAAGTCAGTGGATTGTTACGACTGACTCTTCGGGTGATGTTGTTACTGGAGCGACCTTCACTGGTTCGGGAACAAACTCTGTAGATATCGCTAACCTTCCAGCCTCAAAAGCGGTAACCATATACACAAAAGTTAATAAAGCGCAACCATCTTCTCGTCAGAAAACTCTGGTCGAAACGACTTATAATAATACAGGCATCGAGTCTGACGGAACTGGCACGAAGTTCATCGACCTTCATGCGACAGATATTTTCCAAGTAATATCAATCAAAGATACTGACTCGGATGGGGCAGACTTGAGTAGTAGATTTACTGTTGACAATGGTCAACGGGCTGGTTACTATGCGAATGGTCGTCTTGTTCTTAACAGTGGTGCGACTGCTCCATCGGGTGGTGTATTCTGTAGATTTAAGCACTTCACCCATGCCGCAACGGGTGACTTTTTCGATGTTACCTCATACAATGGTCAGGTTGACTATGAAGACATTCCTTCGTTTAGTGTTGGGCCAAGAACATCTGTCAATCTGCGTGATGTGATTGACTTCCGTTCTGGTGTAGATTCGGACGGAACATTTACGGGTTCAGGAAACTCTCTACACGAAGTTCCAACCAATGGTGATGTGTTCCAAGGCGACATTGAATACTATCTCCCTCGTGCTGACAAGATTGTTGTTACGACACAGGGTGTGGTTAAAAACATTCAAGGTGAGAACGGATTTGGTTCTCAGATTCCTTCAACTCCAGAGAACACACTTGCTCTGTTCGAGATTGAACACAACGCATATGGTCTCCATGACTCTGACTCTGTTGTCGTTCCAGTTGAAGCGAAACGATTTACAATGAATGATATCTCTAAACTAGAGAAACGTGTTGACAAACTGGAAGAAGTCACATCTTTGTCACTTCTTGAGGTTGATACGTCTGCTCTGTTGGTTCTTGACTCATCAGGTAGTCCACGCACCAAGTCTGGTTTCTTTGTAGATAACTTTGCGGATAGAAGTTTCTCTGACGCACAGAACTCAGAGTATCGTGCTGCGATTGACCCATCAAGAGGTATTCTGACTACTCAGACTATGGATGAGAATATCACACTCAGATATGATTCTTCTGCTTCCTCTAATACGATTCTCAAAGGAGACACCGTATTCCTTAACTATAGTCATGTCGAAGCAATCTCGCAGACTTTGGTATCAGGAACAGAGAATGTAAACCCATTTGCGGTTATCACTGGCGAAGGTAACATTACACTTTCTCCTGCTTCGGATGAGTGGCAACAAACCAAATACATTCCTGCCAATGTAATCAATAAGACTGCCGAAGAACAACTTAGTGACATCAATGAGGGTAATCTCGCTCTTGGAACTGCCAGAGACCGTGGATTCAATCAGTGGAACTGGTCAGGAGGAATATTTGTTCCTCTGTCAGGTTTTGGTATCATCGGTGGATTGAACCTCTTTGGCGGATGGTCAGGTATAGGAACATGGAACTGGTTCGGAACGTTTAGTAATAATGACATCACTCTTGAAGGAACTCAAAGAGCGGGTCGTAATATTACTCGTTCATACTCACAACGTATCGTTGTTGGTAACAGAACGGTTCGTAAGGTAACTGGTGATAAAACAGTATCATTGACATTCTTACCTTATATCCGTCCTCGTAAAGTATTCTTCCGTGCTGAGGGTCTGCGTCCAAATACTCGTTACTTCCCATTCTTTGACAACTTCGCGGTAGATGATTTCGTCCGTGAAGAGACCTTCGAAAGATTCGCAAGTTCTACCAATGGTGGTTGGAAATATGGTAACCGATACAGATATTCAACAGCACATCCCGAAGGTTCTTCGAATCTGACATCTGATGCGAATGGTAAGATTACTGGTTCATTCTTCATTCCATCAAGTCCAACAACTCGTTTCCGCACAGGGACTCGTGAGTTCAAACTATTGGACATCAGTAGGAACGATGATAACGCATCACTGTCTCGCGCATCTGTCAACTATGTTGCTAACGGAACATTGGATACAAGACAGAAGACTATCACATCTACTCGTATCACTCAGGTAAGAACTCGTAGATGGACAGAGACTCAGCGTGTTCGTAATCGTGACCCACTTGCTCAGTCATTCCGTGTGACTGATGAACATGGTATGTTTGTCACGAAAGTCGATACCTTCTTCAAAACTAAAGATGATATCATTCCGATTGAACTTCAGATTCGTCCGATGGTTAACGGTTCTCCTTCTGCTACAGAGATTATCGGTAACGCGATTAAGTTCTTGAACCCAAGTGAAGTAAGTCTTCCTGCGGGTCAAACACAGTCACAGGTGGTTGCTGCCCCTACAACATTCGAGTTTGATGAACCAATCTTCTTGAATCCAGATACGGAATACTGTATTGTTCTGTTGGCAGAATCCACAGATTATGAAGCATATGTCGGTGAGACCTATGCGTTTGAACTGGGTTCAACAGAGAAGCGCATCAATCGTCAACCTTCGATGGGTTCATTGTTCAAGTCACAAAATGGCACGACATGGGAGCCAGACCAGACTAAAGACCTCGCATTCAAAATCTATAAAGCAGAGTTTGATACAGCGGGTGGTTATGCGGTATTTGAGAATGTTGACCTCCAAGAGGACGCACTCGAAAACAATCCATTGTTCATGGATAGTGGTGACGCAACAATAACCGCAGTAATGCCAAATCATGGTTTCGCTGTTGGTGATAATGTTACTATCACTGGTCTTGACTCTGCGACAACATATAACGGTATTCTTGGAACGAGTATTCTTGGTTCGAGAGCGATTACCGCAGTCGATGGATTTGGTATTCAGTTTGAAGCGGACAGCACATCAACATCAGGTGGTCGTTTCGGTGGGACATCCGTAGTATCAGACCGTCAAGTTCAGTTCGATAAGTGTATTCCTTCATTTACCACACTGATTCCAGATGAAACAAATCTTACATATAGTGCTAAGTTCACGACAGGTAAATCACTTGCCGCTGTTACTGGCGCACAGACTCGTTATCAGAAAGACGCTACTTACTCTTCCGAAATCATTGTCGGAGAGGAAAACAACTTCTTATCGCCTCGTCTGATTCCTACATCTGGAAATGAAACATCTGAACTTGGTTCTGGTGTTCGTTCAACAACATTTAAGATTGATATGACCACGACATCTGCGGATGTTTCACCAATCATTGACGCACAAAGGTCATCACTGACCGCTATCGGTAATCTGATTGATAATCAAGCGCAATCGCCAGCAAGTGGTTTCAATGTTCCATTGAACTATGTTGAAGAGACCAGTGCTTTTGGTGGGTCGGCTCTCGCCAAACACATGACAACCGTATCGGTTCTTGAGGAAGCTGCGGTTGGTCTGAAGGTGATTGTATCAGCAATCAGACCAAGTGGTTCAGACTTTGACCTTTATTTCAGAACCGCAAATGATGGTGAGAACATCTTTGATATCGATTGGACACTTCAGGCTGCTGAGACAACGGTTGCTCCTGACGGAAACAACTTCCGTGAGTATCGTTACCTGATTGGTGGTCAAGGTGGTGACATCGCTGAGTTTACTCAGTATCAATACAAGATTGTAATGCGTTCCAATAACTCTTCTGCTGTCCCTGTATTCAAGGACTTTAGGTCAATCGCAATGGCAGTCTAATGAAGAAGAACTTGATAATGGTAGAAGGTGTTAATGGTCTTGCCCGTGACTTAAATACGGGAGCGATTGTTAATATAAATAAAGAAGAGATACAAGCGGCACGGGAAGCGAAAAAAAGAAGAAAGAACAAGGACAGAGAGTTCGAAGATTTGAAGAATGAAGTTGGTGAGATAAAAGAACTCCTTAACAAACTGGTAGAGAAACTGTAATGGCAACAAGTAAACCAACCATCACAAATATCGAAGATACATTTACCACACTGGTAACCAATCAACAAACCATATCTTTGGATTTGGGTGCCACTGGTCGATTGACTACGAATGAAGACTCAGATGCGATTAGTGCTATCAATGAGTTGGAAGTTGCCATTCGGGGAACTTCTAATAATCTCGTAGAGAGTGACTTATCTACGGCGGGTCTGACTGCTACTGACCTCACCGCCGCTGTCGTTGAACTTGATTCTGATATTGGTGCGAGACCTCACACCACATTGACAACAACAGCAAAAACTCTTACTGGTGGTGTTAATGAACTGGACGCATTACAGGGTAATGTCTCACTCACCACCACCGCAACAACAGTCACAGGCGCAATCGCAGAACTCGATGGAGAACTGGGAACAATCACTGCGGGTGCGATGGGAACTACTGCCTCTACGGTCAGTGGTGCGATTGCGGAACTGGATAGTGACCGTGACCGTCTGATAACATTTGTTGAACCAACCCAATCACTCAATACTGATGCGACCACTGTTGCGGATGCGATTAATGAGTTACATGATTCGATTGGTTCGGGTGGTCTAACGACTACAGCACAAACACTTGTTGGCG
>Ga0213866_10002350_pt1 | contig 13414 bp, 10 predicted proteins | sample PICome_11_FD_160079 | JGI IMG/M metagenome (GOLD analysis project Ga0213866, IMG submission 160079) | Coastal seawater microbial communities near Pivers Island, North Carolina, United States - PICO284 | ecosystem: Environmental > Aquatic > Marine > Coastal | place: USA: North Carolina...
AGCGCTTGAGGCCCTCTTCTATGCGCGGGCCCATGTCTTTGAGCAGATCGAGAAAGTTCGGGATGTCCATGCGCGGCTATTTCCAGAGCGGGGCGGGCAACGGGTACGGCGTTTGAGTCTGCCTTTGCGGGCATCATCGTGCGAGTGGATTCGGAGGCATGCCACGGAGTTGCGGAGGAGCGGAGTGGGCCGAGCCTGGCGGGAGTGGCGGCGATGATCGCGAGTCGGCGCTAGCTCGGGCAGCACCTTCTACTTCGGTAGAAGAAAGAGAAACTCGCAGGCGATGAAGTGATGCTCACTCGCCTGCGAGAGCATCAGACCTGATGCTTGCTCCAGACTCTTGCCGGGCGTCCTTGCTCAACAATCCACGCAATGCTTGCCGACAGGCTCCGCCAACTCCGCTCCTCCGCAACTCCGTGGCCTGTCTCTTACACAATCCCAGCTTTGATCCCCGCCATCTTGCAGATGGTCTTCCAGTGCGCGTAGTCCACCGGCTGCACGCTCAGGCGCTGAAACTTCTGCGTGACGGCCATCGTCTCCAGATCGTCGTGATCCTTGAGTGTCGCTAGCTCAATCGGCTTATCGAGCTTGGCCACAAACTCAATCTCCACCACCAGCCATGGCGGGTTCTCCGGCTTGGCCTTCTTGTCGAAGTACTTGTGCTTGGGGTCGAGCTGGGTCGGATCGGGATAGGCCTCTTTGCTCACGCGCGCGACGCCGACAATCGCCTTGTCCAGATTCGAGTGGTAAAAGAAGACGCCATCGCCCTTCTTCATGTCGTCCCGCATGTAGTTGCGCGCCTGGTAATTGCGCACGCCCTCCCACATCGTCGAGCCGTCCTTGGCGAGGTCGTCGATGCTGTACACATCAGGCTCGCTCTTCATTAACCAATAGCGCTTCGCTTGCTTTGCCATGAGAATCCTTGCGTGAGTTGGGTGATGCGGGACTCTACCAAAGGCTCGCAATCTGTGAGCCAAAGCCTGCGCCGAAATGCGCGCGGAGCGAGCCATTTCAGATCCGATCTGGAAACTTCGTTGCCACACCGTGAACGCACTGGCACTTCAGTTGCCATCCCCGCTCGCATGCACGCCGCTTGGTTGGAGAGCGAGTGGGAAGATCGTGGGCTTCTGCCCGCGTCCCCATGCCATTCCAAGCCCTTGCGGCGTGCGCGTGAATTCAAGAGGGGAAGTTCACGCGGCTCTAGGGCGATTGGCACAATCCTTGCTTGATCTCTCAAACGCACCCCTGCGCGAGATCCCGACAACTCTATTGAGTTGAGGAGTCTGCGCAGAAGCAAACCAATCTACGTCCGGCGCCAATCGACCTGGAGGAGCACGGTGAACACACTCACACGAACACTTTCGACATTCTTGGCGTTGACCATGACGCTCATACTCGCGGCCTGCTCTGGCGGCTCGGGCGAACTTGCGACGGTCAACAACAACCCGAACAACGGTGGCAACAACGGCGGCGGCGGCGGTGGTCAAACCAATCCGCTGACTGGCAAAGTCACGGTGACGGTAAAGGACGCGCCCCTCGCGAATCTGCAAAGCCTGACGATCGACGTCTCGCAGATCGTGCTTAAAGGAAATGGTACGCCCGACGTGACCGTCTTCCCCGCAATGAGCGGCTCGACCGGCACGGTCAACGTTGATCTCTTGAGCCTGCAGGGACTCAACCAGATCCTCAGCTCAGCCTCGATCGCGACCGGCGATTACTACGCCGTGGACGTGACCTACGCGAATCCCGCAGCGACCGACATCAGTGGCAACGCGCAGAACATCACGACCGTCGGCAACCGCATGCTTGGCCTCTTCAGCCCCGCGCTCAGCGTGACGAGCGGCTCAAGCCAGGCGATTCAGGTCGACATTGATCTGCAGCGCTCCTACACGGATCTCGGCGGCAACGCTGGTTTCTTGGCGCCGGTGGTTGTGGTCAACGTGATCACCAACGCTGTTCCGCTGCGCCGCTTCCCGGCTTTCGTGCAGTCGGTGGATGTGACGAACGATCGCTTCGAAGCGGATCTCGCCTTCTTCGGATCGGGCGCGCCGCAAGCTGGCAACTCCGGCTCGGTGACGGTGCAGTGCGATTCGATGACGACCTTCGTTGACGGTCAAGGCAACATCACGACCGGCATGGTGACCTCGAATCTGATGGCTGGCGATCTGGTCGAGATCGACGGCTCGCTCCTCGGCGGCACGGTGACGGCATCAAGCGTCGCCCGCTACGCCACGACCCAGCCCGGCGGTGGCAACACTGGCGGTGGGAATAACGGTGGTGGTAACACTGGCGGCGGCAACACTGGCGGCGGCACGACCAATCCCGGCGGCATCCTGCCTCCCGTGGTTGACCTCTCCGGCACGATCGTCGGCGTCAATCCGATGACCAATGCGATCGACATCCTGATCGATTCGATCAGCGGTCCCGGCACGAACCTACCGCAAACCTTCTCGACGATCTCGCTCGAAGTGACTTCCAACAGCGCTTTGCACCGCGGTCCGATCACGCAGACGATCAACGACTTCGTGCCCGGCAACTACTGCTACGCATTCGCGCAGGAAGTGCAGCGCAGCGGTCAGGTCGCTTTCGAAGCGCTCGATGTAGATGAGTATCCCTCGCTCGTGACCGGCACGGTGGTCAGCGCGACTGCTGGCGCTGGCCGCATGGGTGCTGATCTCTTGGTGCTCACGCCGGAGCGCGTCAATCAGCTTCCGCTCTCGCGTTTGCCCTTCATCCCGAGCCCGCTCAAGGTCGATGTGCCTGCTGGCTTCAGCGCTCAGACTGGCAATACCGTGAGCGTCTTCGGATTCTTTGACGGCACCGACTACCTGATCAGCGTCGGCGGATCCATGGGCAATCCCAACACGCGTCCCCCGACGACCGGCGGCGGCAACACTGGCGGCGGTGGCAATCCCGGCGGCGGCACTGGTGGCGGGTCAAGCGTGACCTTCTCCGGCATCGTCGCAGCGAACAGCCAAGCCTCGCTCAGCTCGCGGGGAGACGTGCTCTTCACCCTCGACGTAGGTGGAAGCGGCAGCCGCCTCAACGTGACGACGCTGGCAGCGGCGACGATGGAGTTGATCGACGTCGGCGCGCAGCGTTACACGCTCTCGCCCTACCAGGCTTCTGAAGTGCTCAACGCAAACCCGACGGCGGTTGAAGTTGTTGGCAGCAACGTGCCGAACGGAACGGCCTTCACTGCTGACATCTCGCTCACCATCTGGGGCGATCCGAACAGCATCCCGACCTCCACCACTCCTCCCGGCAGCGGCAATGGCGGTGGCGGCAACACGGGCGGCAATCCCGGCGGTGGCAACACGGGCGGCGGCGGGTCGACCACGCCTGGGCGCGACATCATCTTCGGCGCGACGGCAAACGCTGTGACGGGCTTTGTGCCGCTCACCTTCACGCTGACCACTCCGAATAGCTCGACTTCCATCAGCGTGCTGATGCTGGGTGGCGCGCAGCTTCTGCTGATCGATGCGAACAACCAGACTAACGCGCAGCCCACGCTGCAAGAGCTGGTGACGGCGCTGAATACGCAAGGCACGAACGCTGAGTGCGTCGGCACGCTCAACTCGTCGAGTAATAGCTTTGATTGCACCGTTGCTCTGACCGTCATCATGGCGCGCAGCACCACAGGTGGCGGCAACCCCGGCGGTGGCAACACTGGTGGTGGCGGTTCTGGCCCGAGCGTGCAGGATGTGGCGGTGGGAATGATTGTTGGCCAAGCGCAGCTCAACACGGCAGGCAACATCACCTTCACGATGACCGGCGTGCTCTCAGGCTCCAACTCGACTGCTACCTTCACGGTGACGGTCGGCCCTAACGCGATGCTCTTCACGGCGTCACGCATGGGCGGACAGCCGCAGCAGATCAACGCGCAGCAGGCGCTCGCGGCGCTCAACAATCGTCCTGCTTCGATTCAAGTTGAAGGGGACTACGACGCTCAGCGCGCGGCTTTCGAATGCAACATCGCGCTGACGATCTTCCAGTAAGCTCGGCGCAACGCGATTCACCACGCAACACGGCTCGCAGCAATGCGCGCCGTGTTTGCGTTGCGCTCCTTCGCTCAGTGAATTGAGGTGAGGGGTCGCGATCGCCGTCATCCCGACTGGAGCACAAGGCGGTGAGCAGGTCTTTGTAAACCGTTCGCTTGGCGGTAGTTTGAGTAGTAGCGCGGGCGTCTCGCCTGCTCCTGCGTCTGCATCAGGCGTCCGCGCCTGATCTACGTTTTCAAACGTTCAGGCGAGTAGACCAAGCCTCGTTCTGTAACAAGTGCTCTGGAATGCCGAACCCAAGATCGGACTACTTCAACCGGGGCGTTGATCGGGCGCGGACGCCCAATGCAGCCGGAACAGGCGAGACGCCTGGGCTACTAAGCTTCGCGTTCTCTGCGCCACTGCGTTGAACTCCGATTCTCGTCGCTCGCATCAACCCCTTGAGCATTCGCCTATCCGCAGGCAGGATCAGCGCGACGAGTCACTCCATCCGAACCAAGCGAGACGAGCCATGAGCAGCAAGCCCCAAGCACTGATCCTGCGCGCCACCGGAACCAACTGCGATGTTGAAACGGAAAACGCGTTCAAAGTTGGGGGCCACGAATGCCAAGTGCTCCATCTGAATCGCGTCACCGAAGCACCCGAACGCCTGCGCGACTTCGACGTGATCGTTGTGCCCGGCGGCTTCAGCTACGGCGATGACATCGGCTCCGGCGTTGTGCTCGCGCATCAAATCAAGCGCTTCCTCAAAGCGGAGATGCTCAAGTTCCTTGAGCGCGGCGGTCGCATCCTCGGCATCTGCAACGGCTTCCAAGCGCTTTTGCGCGCGGGTTTGCTGACGGCGGAAGATGGCCACTTCGAAGAGAAAGCCAGCGCTACGCTCACCTGGAATCAGTCGGGACGCTACGAAGATCGCTGGGTGCGCCTGATCATGACCGGCGGCTCAACGCCATGGATTCCCGAGGACGCAAACATCTCCTGCCCTGTCCGCCACGCCGAAGGTCGCTTCGTGCCGAAGGATGATGCGACTTACCAGCGACTGATGGAGTCGGGCCAAATCGTCGTGCGCTACGCCGGCGATGATTGGAAGCCCGCGCGCGAGTACCCCGCCAACCCCAATGGCAGCCACGATTCCGTAGCGGGCATCTGCTCAAAGAGCGGTCTCGTGCTCGGCATGATGCCGCACCCCGAATGCGCGCTCCGCCCCGAGAACTTCCCCGGCTGGACCCGCGAAGCCCCGAGCGAGTTTCCGGCAGCAAAGCTCTTCGCCGCGGTGTAATCCAGCAACGCGTCGAGCTCAACGCAAAGAACCGACACGAGTGCCGGTTCCACTGCGAGTCTCTCAATCTCTCCAAGCGCTTAGATCACGCGGCGCACGACAACGTGATTGCCGCGCACTTTGTCAATCACTACAGCCTCGCCAGCGTTGATGTAACCATCGCTCGTAGTCACATCGTAGGCGCGACCACCAAGCTCGATCTTGCCAGCGGGACGCAGGTCAGTCGTTGCGATGCCGCTCAAACCCTTGTGCAAGCTGGCTTCAAGCCCGGTATCGTCGTCGTGCAGCGACTCGCTGTGAATCATGCGGCGCGTGAAGGGCATGTAAGGCATGGCCTTCACCATGCCGAAGGTGATCAGCGAAGTCGTCGCGACCGAGGCCACCGCGCCCGTCGTGATCAGCGAGATGCTGCCCGGCGTCATGTCAAACCAGTGCGGCGCAATCTCCTGATAGCCGAGGTAGATCGCCGAGCTTGTGAGAATGAAACCTGAAATCCCCGCGACACCAAAGCCCGGGATCACACCGAACTCCAGAATCAGCAGCAACACGCCAACGCCAAGCAGCACCATCGGCAGAAACCAGACGCTCTCCACCGGCGAAGCTGAAGCCGCCAGCATCGGTGCGGATGCGATAAGCGAGAAGAGTGCGGTCAGAAGCAGTGAGCGAATGCGCATTGTGGTCATGATGAATCTCCAACACATCTGCGGCGCGATGCCGCGAAAGCTGCGCGTATTGTAACGCAAAGTGCGGGCACGCAACGCTTCCAAATGGTGAGGAAGATTGGAAGGGCACTGCGCTACCCCCCGCGAACCACCTGCTTGAACAAGGCGTTCAGCTCATCCCAGCACGCTTCGCCGCCGGGCTTGATCTCGTGCGCGTTTGCGTTCGCGCGCGGGAAAGCTGACTTAATCCAATCCACGATCACCTTGTGCGGCTGCACCGGCGCTTCCTCCACCAGCGAAGCCTTCGCATCCCGCAGCGCTCGCACCTCGGAAAGCACATCGTCGGGCATCAGGCCAGCGTCGAGCATCACGTCGATTTCCGTCGGCGACATCGTTTGATTGCGCGCGATCCACTCGCACGCGAGCAAGGGGCGCAAGATGTAGAAGAGCTTCTTCACCTTGATCGGCCCATCGATCGGATGCGCCTTCTCCGTGTTCACCGCGATCTTGTAGTAGTGAAAACTCGCCGACTTCGGATTGAACACGCGCGGGATCAGCTCGCGAATCGCAGGCGCGAAATGCTCGTCGTCGCGGTACACGATCGGACTCGCGAACCACTCGTTATAGCCGAGATTGCACGATGCGAAGAGCTTGAGCGCCTTGCGAACATCCCACGCTGAGACATCGAGATCACCTGGCAAGTCACGCTGAATCACATCGCGCTGCTCTTGCAGATTCAGATACCAATCTTCGGGATGCGCGTAGATGAAGCGAACATCGTAGTCGCTGTTGGGCGAAGCAATCCCCCAAGCGCGGCTGCCCGACTCGCACGAATAAAGAATCCGCACGCCGTACTCGCGCTCGATCATGCTCAGCGCATCTTGAATCGCATCGATCATTGTTCCGCTCCAATGCTCGCTTCCCACTCGGCGGTCACGTCGCGCAGCAAGCGCTCGGCAAGCCCCGGCTCGGGCTGATCGGGCAAGCTCGATGCTTTGCAGAGCGTTTCGAGTTCGATCGTCTTCGCTTCCGCCATGTCGATCAGCTCGTCGTAATCGCGTTCGCCTTGCAGCACGCTTTTCAGAAAGGCGAGCTTCTGACCTTCAAAGCGCACGAGCGGCTCGCCCTCTCGCAGAATGTGCTCGCCGCTCAGCAGCAAGCGGAAGGTGTGCATCATGTTCTTCGCGTCGTAGTCCATCTCGCCGCTCTCTTGCGTGAGCCAGCGGCGCTCGTTGCGCTCTTCGCGCCACGCCCAGTAGTGACGGTGATTCTTCGCCGCGCGCTCATAAGCTTGCTGATTGAAGATCAACACGCCGATGCAGCGCGGGCGCTCGTCTTCCAGCGGGATCGCCTCGGTCACCAGCATCTCTTTGCGAAAGACGCCGCGCGCACTTTCGCCGTAGTGGTAGAGGCGGTACATGCTCGGCGCATGCTCCAGCGCGCTCGCGTGGCATTCGCCAAGTTTGACGCCGGACTCTGCCAGCGGGATCGGGCGCATCGGCATCGCGTCGCCCTCATCGTGACGCGGGATGAACCAGCAGAAGTCTTCCTTTAAAGGAAGGGCCTTTGGCTGCGGATTGTTCACCCACTTGTTCTGTCCTCGCGCGCGCTTGATTTGCGTGTGCGCGTAGCCGACGTGCGATTCATACGCCCGCTTCGTGATGAAGCTCTGGCGCGCTGCGATCACGCGCTCCATCAGCGGCGAGCAAATCTGGATCACTTCGCGCGGCATGTAGAGCAGCTCGATCATGTTCGGATTGGCCGTCGCGACCAGCTCCAGCAAGCGATGCAGCGTGTAGAAGACGATGTCGTTCTTCGCATCGGCGTGCTGCGCCTCAGGCTGCGAGTAGCCGAAATAGCTGCGCGCGGGCTCAACGATCACGCCGCGCACATCTTCGTCGCTCTGCTCATGCGCGGTGCCGTAGGCATGCGAGCCGCTGATGCACTGGAAGATGATCTGCTTCCAATGCGCGTCGGTGAAGGATTGGAGATCGTTGATGCGTGGCATGGGTCTGGTTCTTGCTAGCAATAGGTTTGGCGTGATTCGCGGCGCGCACTCTAGCAAGCTCGCGCCCGTGCAAAAGCGTCGCGCTATCATGCGCTCATGGATTCCACCGACTGGCTATCACTCGCTCCCCTCAGAACGCGCGGCTTAGACCTCGCCTGGTCGCTTGACGATGAAGCGTTGACCGATGCGAACACGCAGGAGCTGATCGTCTTTCGCAAGGAGCTGGCGGAGGTCATCGAAGGCTACGCGAGCGCGGCGTCGCTTCCGCACTTCGCGCATCTGATTCACTTCATGCTGATCACGCGCTTCGGTCGCAGCTACGGGCAGAGCGAGTACAGCGAAGGGCTGGCGCCGCTCTGGGAATCCTATCGCGAGATCAAGCCGCGCCCGCGATCGCTTGGTGTAACTGCGGCCGCGCTGCTGCGCTATCTCGACACGCCGCCAGTGCCGGTAGCGCTTGAGCAAGTCGTCGAGTGTTTGCGCGACTCCGCGCGCTTCGAGATGCTGGCAGAGTTCGTGCCGATGGCGAGCGAGCAGTCGAGCGTTACGCCTGGCGTCGTGCAGGTTGAAGCGCATCTCTCTGGCGCGCTGCAAGGACTTGGACGCGAGCGCCTTCACGCGCTGATGCGACACGCGAGCGAATCGGCCAGCAATGAAGCGCCATTGAGTGCTGCGGAGAATCGCTTCGATCCGCCGCGCTCTTTCAGCGAAGCTCTCGATCGGCTCTTCGAACGCGAAAGGCTTAGCGGAGCGGCGCACTACGCCGATGCGCTGGCGGGCTGGGTCCAAGTTCCCGACGACAGCGCGAGCGAAGACGCGGGCGAGCCCGGTGGCTTTGGCGGCTTCGATCAGCGCGGCGACTTCTCGCTCCTTACGCCAAGTTCCTTCGCTGCGGATGAAGACGAGTTCCTGCGACGCTACGCGGAAGGCGAGCTGACCTATTTCAAACGCGAGCAGATGCAGACGGAAGCAGCGGGACAGCTCATCATCGCGCTTGATCTTTCAGCGCGCGCGTGGGGCGAAGCGCGACTCGCACTGACCGGCGCGCTACGCGTGATCGCGCAGCAAACGGAGCGACGCGGTGAATCCATCACTCTGCTCGCGCACGCACTCGAAACGCCATGCGACCCGATGGAGATGTCGCTCGACGATCTCGCGCGCGCGCTGGAAACGCCGAGCCTCGACGCCACTCCCAGCCCGTTGTTGGCGACGCTCGCGCAATCGCCAGCGCTTCCCGGATCGCGCGTTCTTCTGTTAACGCATGCGCGCAACCTCGCGCCGCAAGGCAATGCGAGCGATGAAACTTCGCGGCATCTGCGAGAGATCGAAACGCTCGGCGCAAGCATCAGCGCTCTTGCAGCAAGCGACGACTTCCACATGCTGCGCGGCCCTATCCGTGCCGGTCGCTTCGTTGAACAACAGCGCTTCCGCACAACGCTGCGCGATACTGGCGACGATGAGGTTGCGCGCGACGAACCAGCTCAGCGCGACTTGAGCGATCACTGGCGAGGTGACATCGAAGCGCTCCCCTGCGCCTTCAACGTCGATGCGGAGTGCTTTGATTCTGATTGGACGCTCGATCCTTCTGGCGAATACATGATGCGCCTCGATCCCCTCGGACTGCCGACGCTCTATCACTTTCCTTCGGGTGAGATCGAGCAAGCGCCGCGCGCGTTTACGGAAGCGTGCGGGCCGCTTGCACAGCCGCATACGCTGACTGGCGTGCATGGCGGTTTCATCGTGCTCGGTCGGGCTGGCGAGCATCATGTGATGGCGCATTACGAATGCTTTGGCGTGCGGCGGGTGACGCTCTATCGCGTGGCGTGGGAGATGCCGGATGGATTCGGCAAGCTGCCGTCCTACGACGCGAATCAGCACGCGTACTACTTTGGCCCGCTACAGGGCGATGGCGCTTTGCGATCTCACTCAACGCGAGACGAAGCGCTGCCTGCGCTAGCGGGAGAGTCGAGCTTCACCTCATTCGCGATGCGTGAGCTTGCGCCGAAGAACGAGGCGAGCGCTGGCGACTTCATTCGCGTGAGCTTGCGCGATATGAGCTGCGTCTACGTCCCAGCGCCTTGGGATTCACGGCCAAGCTTGAGCGTCTCGGACCCAACAATCGTGCGCGTCATCGAGCGGCGCGCAGGCTTGGATGCAGAGTCTGCCGATGATCGCGCGCCCTTTGCGGATACGCTCTACGTTGATTCCGCGCGCGGCGAGTGCGTGCTGAAATCGAAGCTGCATCTGGATCGCGTGATCACGCCGCAGGACGAGGGGCGACGCCTGCTGGCGAAGGGGCGCGTCACCTCTGCGCGGCTACGCGACAACACGCTGGCCTTCGCGATCAGTCACCCCGAGCGCTCAATGATCGTGACGGCCGATGCGAGCGAGCAGCAGGTGCGCAACCTGCGCTGGGGCCGCCCCTTCAACTTTAAGCTGCACATTGCGAGCAATGGTTGCTTGGTGTGGGCGGACTCGCCGGAAGGGGCCGAGGAGTCGGCGGGACATTCGCGGATGATTTTTCTCGACCCTTCGAGCACGAAAACGAACTTCCGCATCGCAACTGCGCAAGTCGAAGAGCTGCGCATCGAGGGCGGCAATTACTGGCTGCTGATCCGCTGCACGAGCGGGCACACGCACTTCATCACCTGGGAAGGCAAGACGCTCAAGGCCCTGCACTCTGCGGATGCCAAGCCCGCAACGTGGTTTCTCAAGGGCATTCAAGGTGGCGATTCGATGGCGCTTGAGCGTGGGCGCGACATCCAGCTTGAAGAAGCGCATGCCTTCTGCGCGACAAGCGCGCTTCGCTCCGCTTACGAATTGCCGAATCGCTCGGTGGTGATGACCGACGTTTGGGGCAGGGTCTGGCTGCAATCGCCAAGTACCGAGCTGATCGGCGCGCTGATGATTCGCGAAGCTCGCATCGCCGCGTGGATGCCCGACGGCACCACCTACGGCCCGACTTCAATGACCGGCAAAGCCGCCACGCGCTTTGCCCTCAACCGCTTCGCTGAAGCAATTCGGAACGCCAGATAGCGCGGAAGCCAGCGGATAGCTCTCCACAAGCTCAGGGCTTTTGCCATCTGCCGTTGCTCTCAACTCAGTGGGTATCTAGATTCGCCGCTGATGGGATGCGCTATCCCCGGATCTAGCTGAGAGATATGGCCGCGCATAATCGCTGCGGCGGGACGGAGCCAAGATGACGAGCCTGACGCCTGAACTTGAGAAGAGCCTGCGCGGAGTCGCCAAGAGCGTTCGCATCGACATCGTGAACATGCTGAACAAAGCGGGTTGCGGGCATCCCGGCGGTTCGCTGGGCATGGCGGATATCTTCGTCGCGCTCTATCAGGGCGGGCTGACCAAGCACGATCCGAAGAATCCCAGGTGGGATGAGCGCGATCGCGTGGTGCTCTCGAACGGCCACATCTGCCCGGTGCTCTACGCGGTGCTCGCCGAGCGCGGCTACTTCCCGAAGGAATATCTCGACGGCTTGCGTCAGGTCGATCAGAACCTGCAAGGTCACCCAAACATGACCAAGACGCCCGGCATTGAGGCCTCCACGGGCAGCTTGGGCCACGGTTTCGCGATGGCTACCGGCATGGCGATGTCGCACAAGCTGGATGGCAAGCCGAATCACATCGTCGCGCTGCTTGGCGATGGCGAGTGCCAGGAAGGCTTGATCTGGGAAGCGGCGATGAGCGCGAATCACTACAAGCTCGACAATCTCACGGCGATCGTTGATCGCAACGATGCGCAGATTGATGGCACTACCGAAGATGTGATGTCGATCGAGCCCTTCGCCGATAAGTGGCGCGCCTTCGGCTGGCATGTGATTGAGATTGATGGCCACAACTTCGCTGAGATCTTTGCGGGCATCGAAGAGGCCAAGGCGCACAAGGGCAAGCCTACTTGCATCATCGCGCGCACGATCATGGGCAAGGGCGTGAGCTACATGGAAGCCGAGGGCTACAAGTGGCACGGCAAGACGCCTGATGCGGAGATGGGCGCGCAGGCGATTCGCGAGCTTGAAGCGATCGTGGTGTGAGAGATGGATAGTGCTAGTGGTCCTTGCGCTCGTTTGCGCGGGCTTCGAGCGTGGGCGGTGCAAAGGCGTTCCGCTATTGCACTTACGCGCCGGAAGTTCATTCTGTGTTGGCGCGAAGAATGTTGCGCGGGGCTTTCATTCCCCTACAGTCAGGTCTAAAGTCGTCCGATAGTGTGCATGAATCACTGCGCGAAGAAGCGCGGCGATCTTGCTCGCTACCTACACTTTGCTCGCTGGAGTGCCATTGGATCTCGAAGGCCGCGATACCGGAACGCTCTCTACGCGCTTTAAGATGCGTCGCGTGGAAGATGTGCTGGTGGTCGAGACGATCAGCGAAGGCCTGAACAATCCCGAAGCGCTCGTTGGCGTATGGGAAGAAGCGCTGGAGAAGCAGAGCAAGGGGGTCATCATCCACTTGCCGACGCCCAAGTACGTGAGCTCTCTTTTCATCCGCACGCTGCTCGATTGCGCCGAAGATGCCCGTAAGAAATCGAAGCCTTTCGTCGTCGTGGTTCATCCGAAGCTGCGCTTGCTCTTCCAAATGTTCGAGCTGCTCGATGAAGTCCCCATGGCCGATCGTCTGAATCGCGCGGTGGAATCGATCGCTGTGCAAGCCGCGAAACTTGCGGCGACTGAGCAGGGCGCTAGCTGATCAACTTCTATTGCATGAGAGATTCGCGCGAAGCCGCCACGACCCGCTGGTCAGGCGGCTTTTGCATGGGAGAGGCTTTGGGCTTAGTGCGGCTCAGCGAAAAGCACGTCGCCGGACTTTCCGCCGAGCTTCTTCAGCAGATGCGTCGAGCGAATCTCGATCGCTTTGTCGATCGCTTTGAGCATGTCGTAGACCGTGAGAGCAGCGACGCTCGCCGCAGTCAGCGCTTCCATCTCAACGCCCGTCAAATCAAGCGCGCGCACATGCGCCTGCACGATGATGCTGCGCTGATCGTCGCGCAGATCGAGCGAGCCCAGGCTTGGCTGCGCATCGGGCAAAAGTTTGACTTCGATCTTTGAGAGCTTAAGCGGATGGCAAAGCGGGATCAGCTCGTGCGTACGCTTGGCCGCCATGATGCCCGCGATGCGCGCAACGCTCAGCACATCGCCCTTCTTCACGCTGTTGGCTTTGACCGCGTTCCACGCCTCCACGCTCATCACCACGATGCTTTCAGCCCACGCGTCGCGTCGCGTCGGCTGCTTATGCGCGACGTCGACCATGTGGGCTTCGCCCTGCTCGTTGGTGTGAGTGAGCTTTGCGTCGTCGGGCATGGGAATGCTCGTGTGTGGTTTGTTTGTGTGAATGACGCGTCATTCCGACAGAGCGCGAAGCGCGACGAGGAATCTCCCTCGCGAGAGTCGTCGCTTGATACAACTGCTCGCAACACGCTTCTCAATCAGTGCAACGTGAGCAAGCGCAGATGCTTG
>Ga0213866_10002353_pt1 | contig 13388 bp, 8 predicted proteins | sample PICome_11_FD_160079 | JGI IMG/M metagenome (GOLD analysis project Ga0213866, IMG submission 160079) | Coastal seawater microbial communities near Pivers Island, North Carolina, United States - PICO284 | ecosystem: Environmental > Aquatic > Marine > Coastal | place: USA: North Carolina...
TCGCGGAAATCTTCGACGTTTTCGCCGGTACGAAGGTCGAAACGAGCTCGAGTATCTTCGCGGCCCGCGGGGCGAACATCACCGCAGAAACACCCCGGATACCGGCCAGCTAGAAGGCGAAGAGCTTCGTCAGTTTGATGGTGATCCGTCGATCGAGCAGCAGGTCGGACAGACCGTTGTCCGCCGGCTCCAGGTCCCGACGCTCGGAGTAGACCAGGAAGAGGTCACTCAGCGGCGAGTGGATGAGATTCACCCGCACGTTGGTGACCAACTCGCCGGTCGCATCGTTGTACTGGACCCAGGCCCCCGTCAGGAACTTCGTCGAATACGAGTAGTCGATTCTGGCCGAGTACACGTCGACGGTGAACGGGTCACCGTCCAGATCGATGACGTTGTGGTCCGCACCGAGGTCGAAGCCGATATGGCGACTCGGTCGCCACACCAGATTGCCACCGAACGAGCGGCGGTCGCCCTGAAAGTATCCGCCCCCGCCCACACGCAGCTGACCCGAGAATGAGCGGGCGGCATTCGACATGTAGCTGAGCGAGCCCTCGCGGAAGCCGTATCGACCGGCCGGGACCGTACCGCCAGACAGGTCGAAGTCCTCGTCGAGGCGCTCGTAGCGGTCTTTTCCCTCGGCAGTGAAGCTCCCGCCGTCCAGAAAAGCTACTGCCAGCCCACCCACGACGTTGCGGGTCTCGAGCAGTCCCGAAAGGTCGAGGAACTGCTCCGCCTCGATGTACGGATTCACCTCGTTGATGGAGGCGGTATTCAGCTGAGGGTGAATTCCCACCGTACCGTAGTAGTGCTCGATCGCCTTGCGCCGGACGAAGCCGACGTCGGGTTCGAACTCATCGCCGATTCGTCGATAGAGCACCGACGCGTCTGCGATCGCGTCCCGCCACGCAGCCGACAGCCTCATCGCTCGACTATCCCCCACCGGCGTCGCGTCTCCCGGATCGGGCGGAAGGGCACCGGATTCCGAGTCGGCCACGTCGGCGTAGTACGAGTGAAGAATCAGGTTGCCGAAGAGGTGTGCGTTGGCATCGATGCCCCAGCTTCGGTTGTACGCCGAGGGTCCGCTCGTCGCCTGGCGATTGATGAAGATCCCTCCGACGTCGAGCGCATCGAAGAAGGTCCGGCGAGCGCGCGCCACCGTGAAGTTCTCGGGGGCCAGAGCGTCGGTCTCCTCCGTCTGCATGTTGAGGGCGCCGACTTCGAAACCGACCGCGCGCCCGGTCACGCGAGCGCCCGCTACGATGGGCACCGGCCGCCCGCCATCCAGGCCGATCCGCCGCGAATTGAAGAGGGTGAAGTCACGCGGTGACGCACCGAGCCGATAGTTGCGCTCGGCGAGGTCCCCGAACTGATACGTGCCTGAATTCTCGATGAAGAATTCTCGCTTCTCCGGAAAGAAGAGCGGGAACCGATCGAGATTGACCTGCTCCTGATCCGCCTCGACCTGGGAGAAGTCGGTGCGCCAGGTGAGGTCGGCAGTCATGCGGGGAGTAATCCCCCACTTCACGTCGAGACCACCATCACCGCTGTATCCCAGGTCTGCCGCATCGGGCAGTGCGCCGGCGAGATGCTCACCGAGCACGAACGGCTTCACCGTGACGTTCCTGCCACTCTCGAGCTGCGGCAGACCCGTAAGCGTCCCTGCCTCCGCCATCCGGTGCAGTCGAGTCCGCCGTGCAACCGGCGCCCACAGGGAGTCTTCATTCTTCCTGCGGATCCGTCGCAGGAAGTTGATCCCCCACACCTGCTCCCCGCGGGACGGGTCGAAGCGGAGCGTCTTGAACGGCACGGCCAACTCCACGCTCCACCCTTCGTCGTGGACCGAAGCCTCGACACGGAGAATGCCTTCCCACTCCGCGTTGCTGGTCCGCGAATTGTCGTATGCCTGCGCGTCCCGAATGGCGCCGTTCGCGTTCGTCATCAGGTAATACGCGTTGCGACGATCCAGAAAAGTGTCGAGCGACACACCGAAGACGTCTTCATTGGGACTGTAAAAGTCCTGGATCATCTGCTGCGCGACGATCCCACTCGGGTCCGAGTCGTACAGCATCGCTCCGATGTACAACGTCTCGCCGTCGTAGAGAATGCGAACTTCGGTGCGCTCCGTGGCGGGGTATCCCGTGGCCGGAGTGGACTGCACAAAGCCCGTCGCCGGCACCGCCGCAGCCCAGGCGGCCTCGTCCAGCACGCCGTCGACGGTGATCGGTCCCGACGCCTCGGCGGCGATCATCTGAGGACGAGGGATCGCCTCAGGATCGACCGGCCACTGCGCTGACTCCGGAACCGCGGAGACGCCCAGCTGCTGCGCTCCTGCCGGAAGAGCCGATATAGCGATCAGGAACAAGCAGGCGACGACCCAGGCCGTGCGGTCACATATATGTAGGGAGCGATGCAATCGAAGCGCCGTAAGAGCGGCGGGGCGGGGCCGCGGCGGTGGAAGGAGAAGCGCGGGAATACTTGCGCCGAACACGGATCCCCGAAAGGCAGACGTCCCGCATCCCTCCTTGGCGACTCGCGTCAGCCGAAACTTCCCATGGACAAATTCGGTACGATTCTATATCGATACTAAATCGTACCGACTTTCGGAGTGCAGGAGAGCGTGGGCATGGGCAGCGAGAAAACCGCCGATCGACAGGGAGGCGCGCTGAAGACAGCGTGGTTCCACATCCTTCTGGCCCTGGCCGACGGCGCCCAGCACGGGTACGCGATTCGGAAGGCCGTCGAAGAGCGTACGGACGGAGCCGTGAAGCTTTATCCGGCTACCCTCTACGGCTCGATTCGGGAACTCTCCGAACGCGCCTTCATCGAAGCACTCGAGGGTGAGGAGGATCCTGATGAGGATCAGCGTCGGCGCTACTACCGGCTGACCGAGATGGGTCGACACGCGCTCGCCGACGAAGTCGGTCGGCTCCAGGCGATCCTCGACCAGGCCCGTGCGACTCGGGCCCTCAGCCGCGCCTGAGCCGGAGCGCACGCACGATGTCTTTCTCGATCCGGCTGGGGCTGAACGCCTATGGCGTGCTCCTGCATCTCATGCCGAAGCCCTACCGGGCGGATTTCGGCCGTGAGTCGATCGCAGATCTGCAGCAAATCCTCCATGAGGCCGAGCGCTTCGAGGGGGAAACGGTAGTCGGGACTACGCTCCGGGCGTGTTTCGATCTGTTGGCACGGTTGCCCGGAGAGTGGTGGGCGGCGCTCCAGCCGGAGCCCGCATGGAGTGGACGTGGCGCCCCATACGGGCGTCCGGGAATCGGGGAACGACTCATGAACGTCTTCAGGGAACTCAAGCTCGCCGCGCGCACACTCGCCAAGCGGCCGGGTTTTTCGTCAGTAGCCATCATCACGCTCGCCCTCGGCATCGGCGCGAACGTGGCAATCTTCTCCATCGTGAACGCGGTGCTTCTGCAGCCCCTGCCGTACGAGGATTCGGACGAGATCGTCCAGATGCGCCATCACGCGCCTGGCCTCAATCTCCCCGAGCTGAACAACTCGGAGGGCATGCTCGCCTTCTACGACGAGTACGCAGACTTCTACGAAGTGACGGCGGCCTACGGTCGCGGATCGTCGAATCTCACCGGAGGTGATGAGGCCGCCCGTGTGAACGTCGTCGCAGCAGCACCGGAGCTCTTCGACGTCCTGCGGGTGCAGCCCTTCATGGGCCGTCCCATCAACCAGGAAGATGCGACAGAGGATGGCGGAGTCGTCGCCCTCCTCGGCTACGACACATGGAAGGCTCGCTTCGGATCCGATCCATCGGTGCTCGGCCGGATGATCGAGATCGACGGCACATCGATCGAGATCATTGGCGTGATGCCCGATGGCTTCGCCTTTCCGGACGCCGACACCGACTTGTATCGGGCGCTCTACGTGGATCCGAATGGCCAGTTCGGCACCTTCGGGATGAACGTAGTATCCCGCCTGGCTCCAGGAATCTCAGTGGAAGTGGCGCAGGCGAGGTCGAACGACCTCATCCCTCTGATCCCCGAATTCTTCGAGGAACTTCAGCCGGCATTCATCGAGTCCGCTGGATTCACCGTGTCGGTCCAATCCCTCCGCGATCGGATGGTCTCCGACAACGAATCCACACTGTGGATCATCCTCGGCACCGTCGGTTTTGTCCTGCTCATCGCCTGCGCCAATGTGGCCAACCTCTTCCTCGTGCGAGCTGAATCGCGCCAGAAGGAGATGGCGGTCCGTGCCGCGATGGGGGCGGGCCGGAAAAGCGTCGCAGCCAGCTTCCTGAGCGAGAGTCTGATTCTGGGGATCGGTGGAGGCCTGGTCGGCGTGCTGCTCGCGACCGCGGGCGTAGAGTGGCTCCTCTCGCTCGCCGAGTTACCGCGAGCGAGCGAGGTGAGCGTCGACGCCTCCTCTCTCATGCTCGCTGCGTTGCTCTCGGTAGTGGCAGGTCTGTCCTTCGGAGCGATCCCGATGACGCGCTACGTCGGCACGAAATTCGCTCAGGTGCTGCGGGACGGTGGGCGAGCCAACACTGCGGGTCGAGAGAGGAACAGAGCTCGCAATCTGCTGGTGGCGACGCAACTCGCGCTCGGCCTCATCCTTCTGGTGGGATCGGGCCTGATGCTCCGCAGCTTCGCGGAGCTACGCAACGTCGATATCGGGTTCGAGCCCGAAGGCGTGCTCACCCTGGCGATGAACCGGAACCGCGGAGAGGAGAGCGAGATCGCAGCGCGCTTCTTTCAGGATGCCGCCGATCGAGTGGCGGCGCTGCCCGGCGTCGAGAGGGTCGGTATTACGACCAACCTCCCGCTCGCCGATGGCAGCTCGAACGGAGGCTCCTTCTACATCGAGTCGCAGCCCCGCCAGGAAGGGGAATTGCCTCCTGTCGCACTCTACCGGGCCGTCGGTCCCGATTACTTCGCCTCCATGGGTGTGCCGATCGTCGAGGGACGTGACGTCGAACGCAGCGACTGGGAGGAGTTGCGTCGTGTAGTCTGGGTCAATGAAGAACTTTCCCGGACGTTCTTCGATGGAAACGCGATCGGTGAGCGCATCGCATGGGACAACGCCGGCCATGACGAGACCGGCGACGATACGCCGTGGGCAGAGATCGTCGGTGTGGTCGGCGATTTTCGCGAATTTGGACTCACCGATGAGGAACTGAGACCCAACGCGTACTTCCCGCTTCTCGTAGACGGGCCCGCGAACGTCGAAATCCAGAGTGCCTATCTGACGATCAAGGTGGCCGACGGACAGGATCCGAGCGACTACGTCGCGGGCGCCCGAGCCGCGGTACGCGAACTCGCGCCGGAGGTACCGATCACCGCCACGCTCACCATGGATGAAGTCGTCTCCGAGGCCATGGAATCCACATCCGTAACGATGATCGTACTCGCCGTTGCCACCGCGATGGCGCTCTTCCTGGGCGCGATCGGCCTTGCGGGCGTCATCTCGTACGTCGTTGGGCAGAGGACGCGAGAGATCGGTGTCCGGGTGGCCCTCGGCGCGAAGTCCGCCGACGTAAGTCGAATGATCCTGCGGCAGTCGATGACCGTCACATTAGGAGGAACCATCCTCGGCCTGGTCGGGGCTTTCGCACTGACGGGGCTGATGGAGGCACTCCTCTTCGACGTCTCGACGAGGGATCCGGTGACGTTCATCACCGCGCCGATCGTGCTCATCGCGGTCAGCTTTCTGGCCACATGGCTACCGGTCCGCCGGGCCGCACGCGTGGATCCGATGGAGGCGTTGCGGTCGGAGTAAGACCAGAACAGAAAGCGCTGCGCTTCTTATGCGCATGGACCTGCGTGCCATCGAGAGGGTCGCTCCACAGGGGCGGCCCTCTCTTCACTTTTGCTCCCCCTGCGAGCGCTCTGGCCGCACACGCTTTCTGGGTGTTGAGCCGATCCGTCCCGCTTCTCTGTACTCCCGATCGAACCGACACAACGCCCCTATCGATCTCCTCTGCGGAGTCGAGGGCAAACAACCGACAGGGAGAACGAGACATGTCACAGGCAACCATGCGAGGCCCGATCAACGGAGTCGACGTACCGACCCTCTTCGCGACCATCGACGCCGTCAATCAGACGCGTGAGCTCGCCAACTTTCAGTTCCGAGCCACCAACACGTGGGAGACCGGCACGTACAGCCGCACGTCGATCAAGTCGTTCTACGGCGCCGGACAGGATCACGACCACACCCGTGAGTTCGTGGTCGAGGCTGACCACCCGCCGGTCCTCGTCGGCGAAGACCGCGCTCCGCTGCCCGTCGAGCTGGTCCTCGCAGGCCTGGCCTCCTGCCTCACCGGAGGTATCGGCAACATCGCTTCGGCCCGCGGCATCGAGCTCTACTCAATCGAGTCGACGATCGAGGGCGAGATCGACCTCCAGGGCATCCTGGGCCTGAACGACGAAGTCCGTAACGGCTACAAGGAGCTGCGCGTCGACTTCCGTATCGAGGGCGACGCACCCCGCGAGAAGCTCGAGGCCCTCGTGAAGCAGGCCACGGATCGCTCCGCGGTATACGACGTCCTGACGAACCGCGTCCCGGTTCAGATCACCGTCAACGGCGGCTGATCAGCCTCGGAGGAGCTGGTCGGTCGGGCGAACGCCCGGCCGACCGAGCCCTCCACTTTCCTGACCGGAGCAATCCCATGCAGCGTGTTCACACGGTCGTGATTGGAGGCGGACAGGCGGGCCTCGCGGTCAGTCGGAGTCTGGCCGCACGCGGCTGCAGCCATGTGGTGCTCGAGCGGGGACGCATCGGCGAGCGGTGGAGAAGTGAGCGCTGGGACTCCCTGAGACTCCTCACGCCCCGATGGCAGGCGCGGCTACCCGGATGGTCGTATCGGGGAGATGATCCCGATGGATACATGACCAAGGACGAGCTGGTCGAGTATCTGGAGGCGTTCGCCTCATCCTTCGACGCGCCCGTCCGATCCGGGGTGACCGTCGAGCGAGTGTCACCCCGGGGTGGTGCATTCGACGTACAGACGGATCAGGGATGCTGGCACGCCAGCAACGTAGTCGTCGCTACCGGCGACTGTCAGACACCCCTGGTTCCAGACTTCGCACGCGATCTCTCCGACGACGTGCACCAGGTCGTGCCGACACGTTATCGCAACCCGGATTCGCTTTCCGAGGGGGGGGTCCTCGTGGTGGGCGCCTCCGCCACCGGCCTGCAACTCGCCGCTGAGATCCAGGCATCGGGCCGGCCGGTCACTCTATCGGTCGGACGTCATACTCGTCTTCCTCGCACCTATCGCGGTCGCGACATCATGGCCTGGTTCGATGCGATGGGCATCCTGGACGAACGTGCAGAGAACGTTCACGACCTGGTGGCGTCACGGAGTCAGCCGTCGCTTCAGCTCCTAGGCACACCCAACCGATCTACGCTCGACCTGGCCGTCGCTCAGAAGAGCGGAATCCGTCTCGTGGGGCGCTCCCGCCTCGCCACCGGCACAGTCATGCACTTCGACGACAACCTCGTCGAGGACGTCGCCGCAGCAGACGTGAAGATGATCCGACTCCTCGCGCGCGTCGACGAATACATCGAGCGGCGCGGCCGCTCAGGCGAGGTCCCAGGAGAGCCGCACCCAAGGCTGACCGACATATCGGAAGGGCCCTCATCACTCGATCTGGCCCGCGAGGGTATCCGGACCGTTTTGTGGGCCACCGGATTTCGGCGCAGCTACCCCTGGCTCCGCGTGCCCGTGCTCGATGAGCGCGGCGAGATCCAGCACGACCGGGGCGTCACCCCGCAGGCAGGGCTCTACGTGGTCGGGCTCCGCTTCCTCCGACGACGCAACTCGAGCTTCCTCGACGGCCAACGCAACGACGCCGAAGAGATCGCCGAACACATTCTCTCACGCCGCCCGCAAGCGGCCGTAGCCTGAAGGAACACGTCATGCCGATTCCAGGACCCGATTCGCGATACGACGCGGTCATCGCCGGTGCCCGCGTGGCGGGTGCCGCGACCGCACTTCTTCTGGCCCGGACCGGTCTGCGGGTGCTCGTCGTCGACCCGGTCGAACGCGGTCGCGACACGCTGTCGACGCACGCTCTCATGCGAGGCGGCGTGATGCAGCTTTCCCGGTGGGGACTACTCGACGCCGTCCGGGACGCCGGCACGCCACGGATCTCGCATACCACCTTCCACTACGAAGATGAGTCGATCGCCGTCCCGATCGATCCGGACGGAGATGTCGACGGGCTGTACGCTCCTCGGCGCACGGTTCTCGATCCCATCCTGATCGACGCGGCGATCGACGCCGGAGCGGACGTGCACTTCGGCTGGGCCCTCACGGACATCCGGAGAACACCGAACGGTCACACGACCGGTGTGACGGTGCAGAGCACCCACGGATCTCAGCGCGAAGTCCGGGCCGATGTCGTCATCGGAGCAGACGGGGTGAACTCGAAGGTCGCGCGCATCCTGGGGGCCTCCCCTACCTACCGAGTCCCCCACGCCACGGCCTCCATCTACGGATATTGGAAGGACATCGACCTGAGCGGATACCACTGGTACTTCGGCCGCGGTGGTGCGGCTGGGGTGATCCCCACCAATCACGGCGAGAGCTGCGTCTTCGTGAGCATGTCGCCGAGTCGACTTCGGGCCGATCGAGGTCGAGGGCTCGAGACCGTCCTCCTCGAGGTGGTGCGCACCATCTCGCCGGACCTCTTCCTCCAGCTCATGGAGAGCGGCTCAACTCCGAAGCTGCGTGGCTTCGCGGGATCGCCCAGCCTGCTCCGAGAGGCCGCGGGACCTGGGTGGGCGCTCGTCGGAGACGCGGGCTACTTCAAGGATCCACTCACCGCCCACGGCATCACCGACGCACTCGTCGGTGCGGAGCTTCTGGCGCGTGCGATCGTAGACGGGTGCGGCGGAAGCCGAACGCTGGACGACGCGCTGGTCGACTATCAAACACGGCGCGACAGCGTCGCCAAGGGCCTCCTCGACGTAACGAGTCGCATCGCTTCACTAGACTGGACGGTCGATGAAGTGCGGTCACTTCACCGCACGTTGAGTCGCGAAATGAAGGGGGAAGTCGAGACGATCCGCAGCTGGGACTCGACGCCGATCGCACCTCGAGCTGCGCACCGATCGGCGGCCTGAGCGACCGGCCACACTCGGCGTTGCAACCGGAACCCAAGAAGGCCCGTCCTACGTAGGAGGCCACTGAAGCGGCACGCCACGAGATCGGGAAGAGGACGGGGACGATGAGGGTACTCAGGCACGCATTCCGCACACTGGCGAAGACGCCGTTCGTGACGATGGTCGCCATCCTTTCGCTCGCGCTCGGAATCGGCGCGAACACGGCGATCTTCTCACTCTTCGACCAGATGTTGCTTCGCGCGCTCCCTGTCGAGGAGCCGGGAGAGCTGGTGAACCTCACCGCGCCCGGACCGAACCCGGGCTCGCAATCGTGTAACCAGTCCGGATCGTGCCAGGACCTCTGGTCGTACCCGATGTTCCGGGACCTGGAGCGTGAACAGGTCTCGTTCACAGGAATCGCCGCACACCGACTCTTCGGCGCCAATCTCGCGCTGGCCGGGTCATCGCCGACCAGCGGCGGGGGGCTGCTGGTCTCCGGTCAGTACTTCTCCGTTCTGGGAATCCAGCCGACGCTGGGGCGACTCCTGGGGCCATCCGACGACCAGACGATCGGAGAGCACCCGGTGGGCGTCCTCAGCTACCGGTACTGGGAGAACAACCTCGGATCGGACCGCTCCGTCCTGAACAAGACACTGACGGTGAATGGGTATCCGCTCACCGTTGTCGGTGTGGCGCCTCGTGGCTTCGAAGGCACCACCCTCGGCGCTCCGGTCGACGTCTTCGTACCGCTCGTGATGCGCACGGAGATGAACCCGTGGTGGGACGCCTTCGACAACCGCCGCAACTATCAGTTCTATCTCTTCGCTCGTCTCGACGCCGAGACCACCGCGGAACAGGCCCAGTCGGAGATCAACGCGATCTACGCCCCGATCATCGAGGAGGTGGAGGTCCCCCTCCAGCAGTCGATGACGGAAGCCACCATGCAGCGGTTCCGCGACAAACGGGTCGTGGTTGAGCCCAGTCCTCAGGGCCAGAGCCAGATGCACGACGAAGCTCGAACGCCCCTGCGGCTCCTCTTCGGGATCACGGCGGTCGTACTTCTGATCGCCTGCGCGAACATCGCGAATCTCCTCCTCGCCCGCGGTGCAAACCGGACCCAGGAGATGGCCATCCGCGCGTCCCTCGGTGCGAGCCGGCGTCAGATGCTGACCCAGCTCCTCGTGGAGTCGTGTGTGCTCGCCGTCATGGGCGGCCTCGCGAGTCTGGTGGTCGCACGTTGGACGCTCCAGATGATCGCAGCCGGCCTCCCGCCGGACGCGATCTCCACGATCGAGTTGGCGCTCAGTCCGCAGATGATCAGCTTCGCAGCCGTGCTCTCCCTGGGCACGGGAATCATCTTCGGGATGTACCCCGCCGTACACAGCACCCGGCCAGACCTCGCGGTCATGCTCAAGACGACGCTCGGCCAGCCGGCGAGCGCCCGCGCAGCGGCACGCCTCCGCAGCCTGCTCGTCACCGCGCAGATCGCTCTGTCGATGACGCTACTCGTGTCCGCCGGCCTCTTCATCAAGAGCCTGATGAACGTGAGCAGCGTGGATCTCGGCCTGAACACCGAAAACGTGATCACCTTCACCCTGTCACCGGAGCTGAACGGGTACGAGGGCGAGCGGACCGGGGATCTCTTCATCCGCCTGGAGGAAGAACTGGCAGCGATCCCGGGAGTGACCGCGGTCGCGTCCGCCAGGGTAGGCGTCCTCAACGGCAACAGTTGGGGCAATGATGTTTCCGTCGAGGGCTTCGCCTGGGAGCCGGGTGTCGACAACAACTCCCGCTACAACGCCGTGGGTCCGGAGTACTTCAGCACGCTCGGGATGCCTCTGATGGCGGGTCGAGAGTTCACCATGTCCGACGGAGATGGTGCGCCCGAAGTCGCGATCATCAACGAAGCCTTCGCCCGGAAATTCAACCTCGACGGCGCCAACGCCGTCGGGAAGTACATGTCGAACAGCGGCGGCAGCGATCAGGAACTCGACATCCAGATCATCGGCGTCGCGCAGGACGCGAAGTACTCCGATGTAAAGCAGGCCGTGCCGCCACTCTTCTTCCTTGCTTCGCGGCAGGATCGGACGATCGGCTCGGCGACCTTCTATGTGCGCACCGGGCTCGACCCGTCGCAGATCATGACGCAGATCACTCCGCTCGTGAATCGGATGGACGCGGACCTGCCGGTCGACAACCTCAAGACGCTCGAAGATCAGGTGAAGGAGAACGTCTTCCTCGATCGGCTGATCAGCACGCTGTCTGCGGCCTTCGCACTCCTGGCGACCGTCCTGGCAGCCGTCGGACTCTACGGCGTGCTCTCCTACACCGTAGCTCAACGCACCCGCGAGATCGGACTCCGGATGGCACTCGGCGCCGGCAAAGACACCGTACGCGCCATGGTCCTCAAGCAGGTGGGCAAGATGATGTTGATTGGGGGGATCGTCGGGATCGTGGCGGCACTCGGTCTCGGTCGAGCCGCCCAGTCACTGCTCTTCGGGATGGAGGGATACGATGCTCCCGTCGTGGGCTTTGTGGTCGTGCTTCTCGGCGTGGTAGGGCTCGGAGCGGGACTCATCCCGGCGGTCCGTGCATCACGCGTCGACCCGATGCAGGCGCTGCGCTACGAATAGAGCCCGGGACCGGGCAGGCCCCCGTACTATTCTTCTCCGACAAATTCAGTGAATTCATAGTTCGGACGAAACTCGGTGCCATCTGGCAAACCGCGCTTCCCGGCCTCGAGCTAGACGACCAGCACGTTCGACCCGACGGTCTTCCTCGCTTCCAGATCGCGATGCGCCTGAGCAACGTCGCGTAGCGCATAACGACCACCGATGTGCGGCGTAATCGCACCGCTGGTGATCATGGCGAACAGAGCGGCAATCCCGTCGGCCGTCTCTTCGGGCGTAGCGTAGTAGTCGGCGACTCGTGGCCGGGTGAGGAACGCGGACCCCTGCTTCGCGAGCATGAGGGGAGAGATCGGCTCGACCGGGCCCGACGCGTTCCCGAAGGTCACCATCATACCTCGGGGGGCGACCGACTCGAGACACGGCTCGAAGGTGCTCGCACCGACCGAGTCGTACGCCACCGCGCACATGGCGCCGTCGGTGATTTCGCGCACGCGCTCCGTGATATCCTCGTCCCGGTAGAGGATGATGTGATCACAGCCGTGCTCGCGGGCCAGCTCGCCCTTCTCTTCGGTGCCCACGGTTCCGATCACATTCGCACCGAGTGCCCGCAGCCACTGACACGCAACCAGGCCCACGCCACCGGCGGCGGCCGTGAGCAGCACATTGTCACCCGCCTGCACCGGGTACGTGCGCCGGACGAGGTACTCGACGGTGCACCCCTTCACCATCACGGCGGCAGCAGTCTCGTTGCTGATCTCGTCGGGGAGTCGCACGACGCGCCAGGCGGCCATCACACGGGCCTCGCAGTACGAGCCGATCGGACCATTGCTGGTATACGCCACTCGGTCGCCTACGGAGACGTTGTCCACACCGGCACCGATCTCCTCGACCACGCCCGTACCTTCCACCCCGGGCGTGAACGGCAGCTCCTGGGGATACAGCCCCGTGCGATGATAGACGTCGATGAAGTTGAGCCCGACCACGGTGTGGCGGACTAGCACCTCGCCGGGTCCAGGGCTGCCCGGATCGCGCTCGACCCACTGCAGAACCTCCGGACCACCACACTCGCTCACCACGATCGCACCCTGCATCGAAACGCTCTCCCGTTGGAATGGTAGAAGAGGAATCTATCTTCTCTCTCCGGCGTGTGGACGCGCCGGTATTGAACAACCATCTACGAACGAGATCTCCATGCGCCTGTCGTCCCGCCCACTCCTCCGTATCGCGACAATGTGCCTCGCCCTCGGCGTCGCAGGTACGGCGATGCCGACCAATACCGCCGCTCAGGACGTCACCTGGGAGCCGGTAGCCGACGGATTCCCCCAGACGGCAGCCGAGCTCAACGGCTTTTCGGCACACACACGACATCTCGAGATGTGGGACTACGTGGAACGCCTCCGCGCGGTCAGCTCCGATATGCGCCTGGGTACGTACGGGCAGACCCGCGAGGGCCGCGACCTGGCGTACGCCGTCTTCAGCAAGCCGCTCGTCAGTGAGCCGTGGGAAGCGATGTCGCTGGACCGGCCCGTGCTGCTCTTCGCCGCCAACGTGCACGGCGGAGAACGGACCTTTCGTGAAGGTCTCATGATCCTCATGCGGCAGTTGGCCACACCCGGCACACCCGCCAACGACATGCTCGACCGCGTCACCGTGATCGTCGCACCGCAGATCAACCCGGACGGCTTCGAG